>Ga0214480_100008_pt1 | contig 67037 bp, 40 predicted proteins | sample M1_20Mar14CPVII9_3_FD_165042 | JGI IMG/M metagenome (GOLD analysis project Ga0214480, IMG submission 165042) | Marine eukaryotic communities from Monterey Bay, California, United States - M1_20Mar14CPVII9sort6BwellE17 | ecosystem: Environmental > Aquatic > Marine > Unclassified | place: USA... | reverse complement strand
CAAAACATACAATATGTACTTACATATTTACCAAGCCATTTAGGTGAAGGTTGATTCTCTTTCATAAAAATAGGAGGACCAATAGGAGCTTTCTTCTTCTTGGTATCAACCATCTCCTCATCAATAATCATATCATCAACGGCTGTACCTTGATTTTTTTGGTTGGCAAGTGTTTCTTCGTATTCTTTCATCATCTTTTCGTGTAGTTCGATTGCCGCCGCGGCAACGGTTTTGGCATCAGCACGACCACCCGCTGTCTTTTTGATCTTTGAAACGGTAGTAGGTTGTCCCTCATCAGTCTTCTTCTTCCTTTTCTTCTTATTGGGTTTAGTAGAAGCTGTTGCTTTTTTGGGTGGTGATTTTGTCTTCATTGCAATTAACGGTTCATTGTCTTCCTGAGGCAATGGAGGTGGTAATTCTGGCAGCATCTCAGCAGCAGCTAAGGTTGAATCCACAACCGTGGCCATATCTGTTGTTGTTGTGGGCATTATATAAACAGCAAAATAGCAACAGCAACCAACCTTTGTTTTTGTGTTGTGCATGTGATTTTCAAGTGCCGGTATCCTACCCCAACTACTCACTCACGGTAAATTAAACAGGGATTGGTGTCTATCAGCCTTCCATAGCGGCGCTGTGGGCCAATAAGGAGGTAGAGAGGGGGTGATAATATAGATAGAAGGTTTGCCTGCGAGTCGGTTGTACTATTAGTTGCCTTAACGGCCGATTGTAAAGAGGATACCCACATTATACCTATCAATACAAGTAAAAAAAATATTTTCAAAATTATTTACCACCAACAATTGCAATAAAACAATGTCTCGCAACAGAGCTGATACTGCAAGTACAGCCAGTAGTCGTACTAGTGATACCGAATATCTATCCTCAGCCAATAATACCCCAACACGACGTAAAAAGAAGAATAACAACAATAACAATAATGGATCTCAACAACAACATCAATACCCACATGATATGACCTTAATCTGTCATAGAGTTGATCTATTTGATGACTTTGTGCCCAGTCGGGGTAAGAATAATAAATGTGGTGTTGGTTCTGAAGGTGGATTAGTACCGATACGGTGTCTTAGTGTTGATAGAGGATGTACATGTCATACACCATGTACTTTCTGTCATACTGTTATGGAAGATGGAGATGATGGTAATGATAATAATAATAATGAGGAGGTTTGTGATATAACTGCACTTATTGAAGGAAAGAAGAAGGATGTACCTGCTAATATTAACCCAAATTTGGCATTTCTATTCGCTGGCAATGGTACACAAACAAAGAAACAACAACAACAACAGCCAGAGAAGGATGAACCAACAATAATCAAAACAACTATATCAAATAGTTTGGTAATTGAACCAATATTTGCAACGAATCATAATTTATATTGTGATAATGGCGAAGGAGGTGTCAAGGTGAAGAAGTATCATCACCCACCAGTGGGTAAATATAAGTTTACCCCGCCATTAGGCGATCTTCCAGACTTCTTTGACGAAGACAATTTGAATCCACCAGCAACGAATGGATGCAATGGAATCAATGGACACGATGCCACACCATATATTGAACAACTAAAGACAGAGGAAGCAGTGAATACCACACCCGATGAAGAAGAAATTGATTCCTTCTTTGATGACTTTGTAATGAATGAGAAGATTGTCGAGCCACCACCCCAACCAAAGCCAAAACAACAACAGCATCATCATTATGCCAACGAAGGAAGTGTCTTAGTATACCGTGCCCCCTTAAAAACGGTAGTAAAGAAAACAATTACATCCTCTAATCCCAATGCATCAGGAAAATGTCTATGTCAATCTCGATATGAGAATTTAGTGAAGGGATCAACACAGCCCAATCCTTATGACCCGTCAGTTGTTCACCAAAAGTATTGGGCTCAACGACGAAGGCTGTTCAAACTGTTTGACGAGGGTATTCAGTTAGACCCAGAAGGATGGTATTCAGTTACACCAGAGGTTGTGGCAGATCATGTAGCCAAACGGTTCTCTGATGCATCTCAACAATTGATTTGTTCTGACAATACAACAATGAGTACCCCAGAGAGAGGTAATCAAAAGAAGATTCCCAATTCAAAGCCTATGGTCATACTTGACGCCTTTTGTGGAATGGGAGGTAATGCGATTGCATTTGGAAAGCTGCCGTCATCGGTAGTATCACTTGTTGTTTGTATTGACCTTGATCGGAGCAAGTTGAGAAAGGCAGCGCATAATGCGAGCATATATCGAATTCCACCCAATCGTATAGTCTTTATCGAGGCAAACTCTGTGGCAGTATTGGAACGTTGTTATAGGGATGGAAGGTTAATTATGGACCCCCCCTCTCGTACACCCGAGGCCTTGTCAGCATACCCACCACGAGAACTTTATGACGATTTTACCATAGGTGGCATCGACTTATTGTCCGAGGTAGCTCCGCATATTGATGCCGTCTTCATGGACCCACCCTGGGGTGGTATCGATTACGGACAAATGGGCAAAGATGGATATGATCTTGCCATTGATATGAAGATTAAAGGATGTGAAAGAGGTAGCATAGGATTCCCTCCCACTCCTGAAGTCGACGGCGTGCGATTACTCAAGATCGCAGCGGCCGCCACAAGCACTCGATTTGTAGCATATGATTTACCTAAAAATGTGAACAAGAGATCATTGGCATATGCAGCTCTCGAGGCCGGATATGAGGGCAATTGCAAATTGGAGGAGCACTATTTAAACGGCAGGTTGAAAACTGTAACTGCATACTTTGGTGAAGACTTCAAGTATCTGCTAGATTTGAGAAAGCATCTAAAGCCATCTTAAGGCTTTTTACTCTCCTGAAAGGAGTCATCTTAAGACTTCTTTAAGCTAAAGCAAAAAGTTATGGAGAAATGACATATGATATGCACAAAATACTTTCAACTAATTCAACTTACTCATTAAATATCTAGATTTGTTGATACAAAACTCTCTTCATTTTTACTGACACATTAATGCTGCAACCTCTTCATAACTAACTCCCTCTTTGAAAGCGGAACCAACTCTCTTTGTGTTATCAGCGGTAGCTACAAAAGTAACAACATCTCCCTCAATCTTATCAATGGCACCCCCTGCCTTTGAATCAAACGACTGTAATGAAGCAGCATCCTTCAAATCCAATGAACTTAATACCAATGATAATGATGCAGTACGGTACGTCCTTGCCAACATTTGAATCATATTACCACGGATTAAACTCGAGGCATTTAATCCATTCACGGCATTACTTAATAACTTACGATCCCCACTAACAACTACCTCACCTTCACGTGCACCATATTCAGGAATACCCAACTTCCTAAACTCTGGCCAGAATTGTGTAAAGTTACAACTTTCCAATAAGTCTGCACATCGTACTAATGTAGCACAGGGCTCGTATTGTGTTTGAATTCTCTCGGGTATTAAACAACTCAATGCCATAAAGTCAGTACTTGGGAATTGCAATAATGCCAAAAAGGCGACTAATGTAGTAATAGTATCTTTACCCGCCTCAACCTCTAACTGGGGGAAGAATTGATATAACTTAATAAGTGTCCGGTTAGCATCAAAACAATACTCAACATTTGGCGATTCGGATGCTACAATGGAGGACGCTATAGCACTAACTTGAGCTCTGGAAAGTATGCGTTTCACAGTTTATTATGAAGACGAAAGAGAGATGATTGTAAATATTATATTAGTACATGTATTAAAAAAAAATACATCAAATATTCATAAATATGAACATTTGCATTCACATGGTAAAACAATATAAATGCGGACTTTCCTGACATATGCTTCGAGCTTTGGCGCAATGGCAGGATTATATGCCGACTCTGAGAGTAGGGTTTGGATTTCACCGTAGGAGAGCGTCATACCTATGATATTTGGTTATTGTATGTGATTGAGTTTGTGGTGAGGATTGAGGATAGATAAGAAGTGCCGAGAGTCGAGAGTGGTATCAACAGATAACTTGGGGTAGCTAGAGGTATCCTACTTGAGAAATACAGCACAGCGCCTCTCATAATTGTCATTGGTTTTGTTGGTGTTGTAGTGGCAATATGCTTCAATAACCACGGCCTCATACCTTATTATCAGGCTAGTATTATACCTCATCATCAGTATTCAACGCTCTTCCAATTGGTAGTAGTTTACTGTGTAGTACTTCTTTTGAGCAGCAAAACTCAATTACTTCTCTCACCGACACAAGTTATATTTCGTATACGATACGGTATATACCACATAACTAATTATAATGGTATCAACACCAGCACAATGCTTAGCGGACGGGCTACACATTGCCAATCATTCATGTCGTCCATACCTCTCCGGTACACTTAATATCCCAAAACCACTCAAACCAATTGTAATTGAGGTATTATCACCCTCCACCAACTATTATGTAATGCCAACACCACTATTCCTATTAGGGTTTACTCTATTACTATTATCATTATTTATATCACATAAATTATCAAAAGTACCCATTGAACAATTAGGACATGTTGGTATTCGAGGACGTAAATACTTTAGTTGGAATGAAAGTATTAGTGGTGATTGTGGTAATAGATTAATCGATTGGTGGTTATTTGGTGGTAGTGTTTGGTTACGTTCTTGGTATTGTATTCATGATATTATGTTTGGTCAGCATGGTGTGGAAGAAGATGATGTAGATGGAAAATCTGTGGATAAGGCCGCTGAGGGCGAGAATTTGTTTGCTTGCTTTGGTGTTGCAAATAATGATACGTCCACTAAAGATTCGGTTGAAGTAAACCATGATGAAAAGTCGGACAAGATAAACGAGCAAGCAAAGCAACATTGCAACAGTACATCTATAGGAATTCTCGGATATGATTCAAGTTTAGGTGCACATGGCCCTCTTATACTAGCCCCTCTACGCGCGTCTATGCTGCTATTGGTTTGGTGCTCTGTGAGTTCATTATTAATCAGGACACATGCAGAGTTGGTCGGATGGATGGTTGATATGAATGGTGTATCTCCTTCATCACCACATAATGAACAATTGATTGCAGTTGCTTTACATACTGTTCATTGGATACAATCAATAATGAATATTGGAGAAGATATACTAGGTGACAACACACATCCCATTATCTATGCCGCTGGTTTCGTTGCTCTTGTGGAAATTAGTCTTTATGTATTTGGAAAGGTATGCACTACTCTACGCATATATGTACCTCGAGGAGTAAGTCATCCTGGAGGAGCACGGCCACACAAAATTGCTCGTCTACCGAAATGGACGGAGGGAAAAGAACACTTCTTACCCACAGAGTTGCTCAGATTTAGATGTGCAGTAGCACATGATTCTCATCGTGATAGTGAATCCAAAGTATCAATGACTTCTGACAAACCAAAGTTGACTGGAGAGCCATTCGGAAGGCAGATTTGGACTACACTAAAGCCTCAAGCATCGAAAGGAGATGTTGTAGAAACTGAAGATGAATTGGAAGCCATCTTAAAGAAAGAGTTTTTGTCATCTCAGAATGGGTCAGCAAGTGATCGTAAAGAAGAACCAAACATACTTCAAAGAATTCTCAGTCCTGAAAAAAGCCCTGATAAGAAAGATCAAAAGCCTGATATGATTGGAGACTTTGTTCACAATATATTAAGCACGAAGGACAACATCCTCCTGAAGGAAGGTAAACAAGATGTCATCGGAGAGTTTGTTCATAATATATTCTCTCCAAACAAGAAGAAAGATGACAATCAAGAAGAGAAGGATGAACAAATGAAGCTAGTTCAAAGTTTGGCAAGCGGAGGTCGGAAACCAATGGCATTTGATCCATCGAAGAATCCCAATACTAGTGATCAAATATTCCGTGGTCAAATGATTAACTCTTATCTTGAGAAGAATGACGGGAAGCTTCCAGAAGATATATCCTTCATACAACAGCCAGCCGTAAATGAAGAAGAGACTAGTAGCAATCCTCCCAAAACGGTAAAGGAGGCTGCCAAACGAGGTATTGCATTCTATTCCATGCTTCAAACTACTGATGGACACTTTGCAGGTGATTACGGTGGACCTCACTTCCTCCTTCCTGGATTAGTTGTTGCTTGGTATGTCATGGGATGTCCTCAAATGCTGATCTCTCCTCCTCAACAAGCACTCATGCTGTACTATCTCAAAGTACACCAACAGGAGGATGGCGGATGGGGAACACACATCGAAAGTCCAAGTACAATGTTTGGTAGTGTGATGAGCTACTTGGCAGCTAGGCTGTTAGGCGCTAGTGCCGATTTAGATTGGATTGAGAAAGGACGAGAATTCATTCAGGCCGAGGGCGGAGCAATCATGACGAGTTCATGGGCTAAATTTTGGTTATGTCTTGTTGGATGTATGGACTGGAAGGGTAAGAAAGACTCTGCTAATCTCTTCTTTTTTTGCCTTACACTAATCCGCTGACTAACCTTGTTATATTCTTTCTTTCTGTACAGGCTTTAATTCAGTACCACCAGAGATGTGGCTCCTTCCTAATTGGTTTCCTTTCCATCCTGGTCGATTGTGGTGTCACTGCCGTATGGTTTATCTACCCATGGGATATTTGTATGGATCGAGGTTCGTCTATTCTGACGCCGAAAAAGATCCGCTGATTGCAGATTTACGAAAAGAAGTATGTCTCTGTATTTGTTGTGATCAAACTACTATCACTTATGTGCTCTGTGCTAACAAATCTTGTTTGCACCCGACATCAAACAGCTCTACTGTCAGCCTTATGAATCAATTCATTGGGATAGCACTCGTCATCTTGTCGCTGATATGGATAACTACTCCCCAGTACCGCTATTTATGAAGTTTGCGAATAACTGTCTTTCAATTTATGAGAATTGGAGCATCTTTAATCCTTTTAGAAATGCAGTTAGGAAGGCCGGGCTGAGATTCTGTTCGGAGTATATGATTGCAGAAGATTTACAGACAAACTACATCGATATTGGTCCTGTGAATAAAGCGTTGAATATGGTGTCTGCATTTCATGGTATGTTGTTTGTTTGAATAAAGGATTGAATATATACATGACTGTATCTCATTTCCCCCCTTCATCTTTCTCTCATAGCTGCAAAGAATGATATCAATGATCAAGCGGTGTGTAAACACATGATGAGAGTACCAGACTATCTTTGGGTAGCAGAAGACGGTATGAAGATGCAAGGATACAATGGATCTCAGTGTTGGGATACTTCATTTGCCATCCAGGCAGTGTGGGAATGTGGCAAGTTGGATGAGTTTCCAATCTTGTCGTCGAAGGTAAGAACTCAGTGCTAGCTGTTGTATGATGTCTTGCAACTTGCTCATGCAACTAATCGTTTCATCACTCTTAGATTTGGGCATATCTCGAAAGAACTCAGATTCTCTCCACAGAAACATCTCAGTAAGTAACGGCATACCAAAGTGTTAGGTTCTAAATTGTAAGTTAGCTATCATGCTCACACACACCTTATCATATCATCCAACTTCTACAGATCTTCCCCAGCGTACCAGTACGAGTCTTGTGAAAGTCGTGATAAGTTTTACCGTCATGTTTCGAAGGGTGGTTGGCCATTCAGTACAAGTGCACATGGTTGGCCCATCTCAGACTGTACAGGTGAAGGATTAAAGGGAGTCTTGGCTTTGATGGATTCGCCACTTGTTATGAATGCTATAAAGAAGGGTATAATTAAGGGTATTCAACCAAGTCGTTTGTATGATGCAGTGAATGTGATTTTGACGCTTCAGAATGAAGACGGAGGTTGGGCTACGTATGAAAACAATCGTGGCTTTGGATGGTACGAGCAACTTAACCCTTCAGAAGTGTTTGGTGATATTATGATTGACTATTCATATGTCGAGTGTAGCATGGCATCTATGACAGCACTGGCAGACTTTCATGAAAAGTTCCCTCATCATCGTACAAAGGAGATCACATTTGCACTTCGTCGCGGTGCACAGTTTATGAAGAGTATTCAGCGTGAAGATGGTTCATGGTAAGTATGTGATATGTGATCGTATGTTTTGTGTTATGTATACTCACTCATCTGACTCCATCTTGTTTGGGTTTTAGGTATGGCTCATGGGCATGTTGTTTCTGCTACGGTTGTTGGTTTGGTATTGAAGGGTTGATCAAGGCTGGCGAGTCTAACAACTCTCCAGCGATACAGAAGTGCTGCCAATTCCTCCTCTCACAACAAAGACCCAATGGAGGTTGGGGAGAGGATTTCACATCCTGTTACGACAAGGATTACGCCGAGAATGGTATGCAAAGTTACGGTGATGATGGGAGTGGTGTGGTTAATACTGCATGGGCACTAATGGCATTATCGGCTGCTAAATGTAGTGATGTGAATGCTATCCGACGAGGAGTACACTATTTGATGAAACGACAGCTCGAGTGTGGTGATTGGCCGCAAGAGGGCATATCTGGAGTGTTTAATCGAGCATGTGGTATTACCTACACTGCTTATAGGAATGTATTTCCAATTTGGGCACTTGGAAGATGCGCTGCAACATATGGTTGTGTACTTGATAATGAAGTAGAAGATGCCTTAGGATACCGGGTGGTATGTCCTGTGACGGTTGGAGAGGCACGAGGTAGCAAATGTTAAGATAGCAGATGTATTATTGTATCTAACAACTTAGTGGGAAAGATTCTAACAATAGTCAAGATGAATGTATAAAGGATATGTAGATGAAAACGACGTCTAACAACTTAGTGGGATCTACATCCAACAAAAGTAACGTCTAGTATAGTATCTTCCCCATTGACCCAATAAACTAAGATATCTTTCAATCGTATGTAATATAAACTACAAAAGGGTTCTCAAACTCCCCATCAGCTTGATTGTGGGCTTGTGCATCCTCATTGATCAACGCCTGTTGGTATTTGTGTACCGTAACACTCTTCTCAATGTCGGAGCTAATCAAACTCCCTCCTTGTTTGCAAAATTTGTATGATGGTATAGTTGCCCAAAGTTTTTGAATTGCCGCTCGTAGATGATACAACGAAGGTCCACTCAATACACTAGTCTCATCTAGAAACGCTCCAGGTAGATTAGCGAGAATAACAGTCCAAGACTTGTCAGGGGCTCGAAGGTCGAAATAAAGCGTGGGTACCCCGGAGGGTAAATCAACCATAGCCGAACCATCATTATGTTTGTATGCTAGTTTGAGTGCACCTGGATTGTTCTTATCAAGTCCAACAACCAACCGCCAGGCAGTACTGGTAGCTACTGGTGCTGGCGATTTGGCACCGGATGACTCAACGGCGGAATTGGGAGGGACTTCTTTCTCGGCAACTTTTGCAACGGCGGCACCAGACTCGACGGATTCACCACCTGTCGCGTTGCCTTGAGACGAACGACGACGTTTGTTCATTGATTCTTCGCTTGGATCTTGAACAGTACGCTTGCGTACTAGAGGGTATTGTTCCTTCTTGTAGGTATCAATGATCTGCTTCATCAACTCGGGCTTGTCTTGTACGAAAAGCATATCCTCACGGGTGTAGAAAGGTCGAAGACCTTTCCAACCCGTTGGTACTGATGCCTTCAGACCAACACCATTCAACAATGCTGGTACCGAGGCTGGACTAAATGTTCTGCCACATAACGTGTTCACTTCATTCGCAAGCCATTTAAAAAATGCATCTTTGTCCTCATTTGTCACTTTATCTCCATCTGACTTGATCTCAAATCCACTCTTCCCGTCAAGTGTATAAAAACGAATCAAACTTTGAGTAGAAATACAAGCTCTGTATAAAATTTCCATAATAGGTGGTACACCATCATAACAAACAGATTGGGCGGCGGTAGTATGTGAGGTATTGTTATTGGATGGCTGCGGCAACTCTTGTGGTTTAGGTGACGGCTCCTGTTGTTCAGGAGGTTGATGTTCAGGCATCAGCTCTTCTTGGGGCGGCTGTTGTTCGGAAGGCGGCTCCTGTTGTTTCGATTGCTGCTGCTCAACAGGCTCCAAAGTAGCGGATGGTTCATCCTCTGTGTTTTGTTTGGATGATGGGGAATTGGTGGTATTGGTTGATAATCCACTCTTCTTTCCTCCTCCATTTGAATCAATACCCAAACTTTTCTCTAATTGACGATCAACGGGGGATGGTTTGGTACCTATATCATTATTTTGGTATTGAGATTCATTACCAAGTGTTGTCCTTGATGTATCAGACTCATCTAATTCATCAATACCCCTCCTCTTTTCAAATCGAGCCCTGTAACTGGCGGAATTGAACGAAGCACACGCTTCAGTCTCATCCATAATGTCACCTGATTTATTACCACTTTCAACATTTCCAGCAGATTTGCCAAAAATTGGAATCTTCAAAAGATTACATTGTGATGCACTAACATCTTCTACATCAAATTGAGACTGTGATTCTGCATACTTCCTATTTTTCAAGGCTCTTGGTTTTATTTGATTTGTTGATCCACGGCAACTTGGTCGGTTAGATGTATTATTTGTAGTATCATCCATATCTTTATCTTGTGCTTGCTTTTCTAGTTCACACAAGTTTTGACGAACTTTGTCCATAACTTGTTGAAGAGAATTGCGGCTGCGGTATTTGTTGGATTTTTCTGGCGGTGGCGGAGTACTATTCTCTACAGCTAATTGAGACTGAGAGAGTTGAGAGAGCTGCTGGGTAGTTATCTCAATAGATGAAGGAGGTGATGATTTATCATCCATGGTATATGTTATGGTATTATCATTGTGCATTAAATCTTTCCACGGGAATTGAGGAACACAACCGTCAAGTGAAGTATTATATCGACCTCCAATGATTATGGATATCATTGGCTGGCGGCGTGATGATAATGTACTAATTGCAAATGGATAATGGTTCTAAACCTGCAGTATTTACTGTAGATGAAATATTCTGTACTACTAAACCATCGGAGAAGGTTGATTTATCATTATCAGATATATTTGCACAACCAAAATCTACTTCAAAAGAAGGTGCACTATCATTATCAGATATATTTGCACAACCACAATCTGATGCATATGCTAAACCGTCTACTTTAAAACTCTCCGATATATTTGCTGCAAAGGATGATGCTACCACTACTGCTACTACTACTACTGCAGACACATCGCCGTATACTACTTCTGATACTACTACTACATCCTTGACCTCTCCACAAACTGTTGCAAAGGTTAACAACTCTACATCTTCTTCACCAACACAAGAATTTGATGATATCAACTTCTCTGCTGGAGGCGAATATGATGATGAAGAAGTCTCTATTAATATTGATGAACCGCCATGTAAAAAAATTCGGCCATCTATTAATGAGAAAGATAAGTGTATCCTCGAAAATTTTGATGATCACAATCAAGCACACAAAACAAACACAAAGATTAGTAGTAGTGGATCTGCTGCAATATCCGAGCAAAATAATTCCCCGGATGGATCTAACTCCACTGATGGAGACAAACAAAACAATACTATCAATCACCATCAAGATACCTATACAAAAAATGACACAACATACCAAAGTCAAGACGAACAATCAATTACAACAACTAGACCACGTCGTACCACAGCTGGTCAGAAACCGGTTAAATTACATGATTATGATATGTCATATGATGAATCGAATGTTAATAGTATATTAAGTGAAGATAATGCGAGTAGTCTTCATCTTAGGTACGCCGATGGTGACGCACAAGACAATCATATCATTGGTGCTACAAAAAACGACACAGAGAAACAACAATTAAATGCATGGCAAAAGTCACAAGTAGATGCAATAAATGAATCCTTGCACGGTCTAAAACAACGAAATGATTTCGTTTGGTGTTACAAACGAAATGATTACGTTTGTAACACCACTCAATCAGACGAACAAATTGATTTATTATCGACAACCACATTAGAAACAATTGTATTTACCAAAGAAGAAGGTCAAGAAGATCAACTCGGCATCAAACTAACAGAATATAATGGAGGTCGATTTGTTTTTATTGATGAGGTTATGCCAGAGTCACAGGCTGAGAAGAACGGCATACGTGCGGGTGATATACCAGTATATAATGATACAATGTCATCAATAATTTCTTCTGGAGTATGCCCGATTCCATATGAGACATTTCTCCAACGAGCAAACGATAAAAGAGTTTTTACATTCAATGTATACCGGTTATCAGAGACTGGATTAATACTGCCTACAGTTCATGTGCCATCAAATTCAAACAGGACAATGGCAGGCCTCAATGCCATGATGGAACGGACAAAGCAATCTCAACAATCACTTGAAGATTGGGATAGAAGGAATGGTTTGCCTAAGTCCCATTGCATGACAATGGTTAACTCGAGCCGTTCGAGACAACAGTTACAAACTGGAACAATTCTAAAGAAATGGACAGGTGCACCAAGTATCAAGAAGAAGGCGGGTACTGCTAAGAAGAAGAAGGTGGATACTGCTAAGAAGAAGAAGGTGGATAGTGCTAAGAATAAGAAGGTGGATACTGCTAAGAAGAAGAAGGTGGATAGTGCTAAGAAGAAGAAGGTGGACAAGGCTGTAATATTGGGTATTGCTAAGAAGCGTAAGAAGAATAGGGTGGACAATGTATGTCCCGGCTATGCAGTAGTTGGCAATACCGAGTTAAATATTGGTTTGGCGGAAGGTGAACATTTACCATGCTACAATGATGCGGTATCTGGAGCCCAAGGCCGAGGTTATGTTTCTAGACTATGTGATTCATGTTATCGGCGAAGTATCAATGATTTGCCTGTATATTCCAAGGAGTATCAGCTCTTCCGTATGCTCTTGAAACTGCGTCATCCCCTTATCCTTCGTCGTCGACTCAACACTCAATTGGGTATAATGGTTCCCGATTATTCATGCGAATATAAGGGACATCCAATTAGGATTGATCAAGACGAGCTCGGTCATCAAACGTATGATGTTGAAAAGGAACTCTTGGGACTAGAGAGAAGGATGACACCCGGTGCAAATGGCGAGTCTGCGCTTGTTATTCGCAACAACCCCGATAACTCAACTCAACTCTCGTCTCGCTTTCAAGATCCCCGACAGGCTGTTTTGATTGGTGCACTTATCAACAAGTACAAGGAGTATGTTGATATGGGACACGAGTGTATTAAAAAGCCAATGGTTATCTACAATGATTATAGAGATGAGAAAGAGTATTCAAAACATCTTCGTATTCGTACAACAGGTAATACAGGTTGGACTGTAAAGACAAGCCCCCATCTAACATCTGCCAGGAAGAAGCTCAACAAGGACGGGGAGTATCCAGTAGTGCACTCCGTCCATAGCAGGGACCCTTCCGATGCAAGAGATGGCAACGGGAAGGACATTCCCCACTGTGTAGAGGAGGCTATTAAGAAAGTATTTCTAGCCAAGCAGGCGGATCCAAAATTAGTGGTAGAGGTTTAAAATAGCATTGTTTTAGTACAAAGTAGTTAATTGACGGGGGGTATCCTTGCAACATCATAATGACTTTATTAGTGCCTATGAGAAGGATTTTGCAAAAAAATGTTAGATAACTAAGGGGGAGGGGATGCATGGGGTCTCTATCATAATTATAGTCATCTTCTGTAAGAATTAATATATTACGTTATTGAACAATTAATAAATTGATAATGAGTGACAATACCCAACAACAAGAGCAGATGATGCAGGTTATACAAGTTAAGACTGGCGAGTCTGTGAATAGTAACTTATACAATAATAATAATAATAATAATAGCAGTCAGCGTGACAATAATATCATGGGAGAGCAAAGTCTATCCTCTTCCGGCACTGATAATGCTAATCCCGTTTTTGGCACTATTAAAAGCCAACAAAAGCAATATAATAATATGCTGCAGGGTACTAAATCATTAGATGGAGGAGATATGACATTAGGTATGACGAATAATTCTATGATGGGGTATCCTCCCCATAATAACAATAATAATAATATGTCAGTTGACAGTAGGATGGGACATGCAAAGCAGCAAATGATGGGCTTTAACAGACGTCACTCCGAGCCAGTTGAGGTGGCTATAAATCCTATGAATTCAATCAATTATAACAGCAGTGGCAGCAGTGGAAGTAGTAAAATGGGCAAAGAAAGTTTGGGCATGATGGATTACAATAGACGTCATTCGGAACCAGGTATTGATGAAGAAGCATTTGCACCCCCTCCACACATGGGGAGGAATACTTCTAGTGGTAGTTACAGTAGACGGAACTCAGAACCGGCATTTAGTCTATTGGCTAATATATTTGATCAATCTGTTCAAGATATGGATAATAATAATCGGGGGATTGAGTGTGGAAATAATAATATGATGTCAATACAAGAGCCATTGGAGGGAGACATGGTCAATAATAATGATATGGATCATGATCGGGAGTTGGAGAGTTACATCATGTCAAAGTCATCAGATGGTTGGTCGTCACCCCCTCTACCAACTACTAATACTACTCAAGAGAAGACAATGCAGGGATATATAAGAGGGAGACGACGGTCCAATTCTGCACCATTACCTGAAGATGATTATATGGGTTTACGAGATACTTCAGGTGTTGTTGACGGCTGGTCATCGCCACCGCTTCCCCTTTCAGATCAATCGGGTCAATCATCTGACACATCGCCTAGCAAGACACTCGAGGGATTTAGGAAAAGTAGACGACGGTCGTCAAGCTCTGCCCCTCCACCTGAATCACCAGACAAGACAACATTGAATCAACTGCATCAGGTATTGAAAGAGCCATTGGATGGTGGTGATAATATCGATAACGATATGAAACGCCGCGATGATGAGTTGGAAAGTTACTTGTCAAAGGCTTCTGAAGGATGGTCACCAGCACAAGAGTCTCCTTCTTCAAAACCAGCCCAAGAAAAGAAGAAGACAATGCAGGGATATAAAAGAAACAGACGAAGATCGAGCTCCGCCCCTAGGCTTTCCGATATGATGCAAGTATTGACTAAATTGGAACCTGAGCCAGTGCAAACGGGAAGAAGTGGTAGATCAATAGGGTCAAATAGATCATCTCAACGGAGTAGATCTGTTGACCCCTCGTCCAGGGGAGATGGAAATTCAAGTCAACATTCATCACAGAGCAGTTTGAATAGTCATCATTATAGTCACATGTCAAATGATGACTTGGTAAGGACAGAGGTGACTTACTCTCGTGGCGATTCATTTAAGCGTCGAAAGTCTGAGCCATTGCTCCCCAAAGATATGATAGCCGGAGCAGATGTTGAGGGGCATGGGGGACAGAGTCAAGATTTACACCAATCGTTGCCAGACATTGACACTAATAATGAAGAATTTAATCTTCAACAGGCAACGTCGACTGACAGTCATACGGATGCCTTGATGCAGATGCTACTTGGATCGGTTGGGGGTGGGATGCATCTTAATAGTCCTTCCACTGCTATGCCGCCGCATGTTGCTGTAGCACCACCACCCCAACAAACGATATCGGTGCCAGTGATTCACAAGCCACCACAACCACAACATAAAGGATCACCTTTGCGGTTAAATAAGCAAGCTCCCGTGGTACAACAGCCTCTTCTCCTGCCAAATCAGGCTCCCATGGCACATCAACCTTTGCCTGGTGTCAATAACAACGTATACGGTCAGCCTTTTCAGGTAGCTCCTAAGCCTTTTCAGGTAGATCCCCATGCACATGATCTGTCTCTCATCCTCTCTGCAGTAAAAGAAGCTCAGACTAATCTCAGAACACTCCAAGCCATCGTCATACAGTTAGGAGACCCTCAAGCTTTAGAAGATATTGCTAATGCCTTTGGAGTAGCGGCTTTGTCGTCGCAGTTCATCCTAGCATCAGACCTTCCCAATGCCTATGCTCAGTTGAATAAGGTGTGGATGATTATCAAGAAAGTCAACGATGTATTAGCATACAAGGCTATGCAGCAGCAGATTTTGGGCAATGTGAATGCAAGCAACTTGGCTGCTATGCAGCAGCTGCAACACGGAGCAGCCGGTACTTCGAGTACGGGAATGGTAATGCCACCACCACTAACCGAAGGGTACATTACAAGTCAGGCAGTGCCTACTCAAGCTTTACCACCGCCAACCGGCGGTCAACCTTTGGGAGTATTTAACTCTCCGATGCAGCATTCCCATTCTTCAACAACGATGCCAACTAATACTGTGTCCAAACCTCCGATATTCGAGCCTACTACGCCAACGAGCTCACCAATGGCCAGTACAAGCACATCGCCAAGAAAATCTGAGTCGCCTCAAAAACCAAAGGGTATACTCAAGTCACCATCTCCAAAACAACCTCACCAAACAGAAGAGACTATCCCAATAAACGATCCAATGGCACGCCTTAAGGCCATGATGGAACGGACGAAGAAATCTCAACAATCACTTGAAGATTGGGATAGAAGGAATGGGTTGCCAAAGTCTCATTGTATGACGATGGTTAATTCGAGCCGTTCGAGACAACAGTTACAAACTGGAACAATACTGAAGAAATGGACAGGGGCACCTCTTATTGAAATGAAGGATGATGATGATGATAAAGGAAAGGGGGAAATGATAACTGTCCTAACAGTACCAGCTAGGATGGGAAATAGTGATAAGCAACCGATGACCGATACTGATAAATCTTCACACCAACAAGACATTAGTGAGAGAAGTGGTAGATCCTTGAACTCTGCCGATTTCTCCAACGCTACCACTGCAAGTCTGTATCAATCACAAGAGAATATGGACGATACCAGCCTTGATTCTACAAATGATTTACATGTCAAAGGCCCGATAGGGTAGAAAAGGAGGGTCAATGAGCTATCATTTTTGTACCTTAACTATATTTTGTAGGCTGCTTGCAGCTGCATGATTATAAATAATAAATATATGTTATCAAGAGTTCGACCTCCCTCGGGATGTAATTTACTAGAGAAGAAGACAGATTGCAAAAAAGATGAACAGTATAAAGGATATGTAGATGAAAATGACGTCTAACAACTTAGTGGGATCTACATCCAAAACAAAGTAATGTCAGTATCTTCCCCGTTGTCCCAATAAAAAGTTGCGAGTGCTGATTTCTTCAAGTGAAAAGAGAGTGCACGAGTGAAACGAGTGCACTCTGGATCCTATTGAACTTGGAAATCATCGACGAGCAACTTTCCAGGCACGAGAGGGGTCTAATTGCGTCGCAATAGTGCAGTTATATGGTACGAGATTGCGATGAGGTTTTTAGGGGAATGAACGTATAAACAGCATGATAACATTAGCATCAGTAGTTGAGTGCACTCTTCTCAAAATTATCTGTACAAGGGGTAACACTAATAATAAATAAGTAAAGAGTTCGACTACCCACGGGATGTAACTTAAACTAGAGAGAAGAAGACAGATTGCAAAAAATCTGGGTGTTCTTTGGGGGGATATTTTTTGGGGTCATAGCTACACAGAACAACGAGAAAGAATGCGATGTACGTCAGAATGATCGTTACATTATTCTGAATCTTTGTATTGCAATAAACATGATTGCCCTTTCATCGTGGGTGGATAAAGAACATAGGTAGGAGTCGCATGATAGAATTAATGCTGCAATACTACATTAGTTTAAGAAATCGGAGAGTCGATAGGTATAACATCGTGCGCGGCGCAAAGAGAGATATCACTAAATACAAAAAAGAATACATATAAATCGATAAATAAGACAATCGTAGGGCATATCGGGGTACTATTAAGTATATCCCCAATCAAATATGGCCATAATAATAGCAGTGATTAATAGAATATAAATAACATATGAATACAGATATAGAGGGCGGCGGTGGCGGCAACAACAGGGTCGATGAAGAATCACCCTTACTGAATTCATCGTTTGCAATCTTCAACGATTTAACATACTCTGATGATGAGACAGATGATGATGATGGAGATAATATGGGTGGTATTAGTGGATCATTCTCATCTGAAAATAAGGATTGTACGTCATCACCTGATACTGCAAAGTTATTAGATGAGATACAGGCAAATGCCGCTAGTATACCATTGCAGCAAACAACAACAGAATCTTCATCACTTCTTATGCATCCACTTGCAAGGAATCAAAGTATTAATAGTGTAGAAACTACAGGAGATGAAGGTACCTTGGCATACAGCATTTCATCAACACTAGCAGATGAGATTGGATCCACTGCTAGTAATAGACAACCATTGGGATCACCTCCACCCGCTTTACAACAACAGAATAGTAGTAGTTCTTATGGCGCAACATTAGATTCAAGGTTTGATAATTTCATGACCAATAGTCCTGCTGCAGCTGTATTATTTCGACCACCTACGTCAGTGTTTGATCATTCTTCATCAAATAATAGTAGTAGTAAGGGTTGGGTATATCCCAAGCCTACTGCTTCCTCCGGAAGAACACAGACTGAATCTATGATGGGGTCATCTTCTATACCGCATAGTTATGGTCGACATGGTTCCAATGGTAGTAGTAGTGAAGGAAGTAATACCAGAAGTAGACCCATCACACCCCAGCCGTTCATAGCACATGATTCACCTGTCACTTCTGCCACTGCCACAGATTCAACTTCTGTGTATGAGATTTCTCCATTGACAAAAGATACATCACCAGAGAAGGAACGCATAACAAGGATATTAAGTGAAGAGGCTAATCAGAAGAAGATACGTCGTCATAGAAGACTACGACGGATAAAGAAGGCAGCCGAGGCTAGAGAGGCTGCTGTTCAGAAAGTACGGGGAATAGAACAAAGTACTCGATGTAATGATGCTACATTTGCATTTATATTCCTGTGCCAATTCCTATTGGTTTGTATGTCAGCACTGGCATTTGGTCCAGGTGCACTTAGGGATAAGATATATGGTTCATTTACACACCATAGAGGTGAATATTGGGAAGATGATGATACTCCCCCGGTTGTAGATTATGATCCATTCGAAGGCTTGCACACAGATGATGTTGTTATTATTGACAACCCATTGTACAATAGTAAAGGCAGTGGAAGTGGAGTCACAGATTTGGCCGATGTACAAGAACAGGTAGTAGAGGCAGTCGATGGTATTAGTCATATTGACTATATCAATGTCATACAGCTAGTATGTATAGCGAGTGGATATGCCTCCATGTGCTCACTGTTGGGACTAGGGTTCATGATGATGCTCTCCAAGAACTTGATCCATGTTACATTGATATTTACCATTATAATAAGTGTGGCTTGGACAGCACTAGGGTTGGCATTCAGTTCGTATTGGGCAGTACCAATTGCGGGGGCAGTAGCTGTGATATTAAGTTCTGCTTATACCATTGTTGTTTGGGACAGAATAACCTTTGCCGCTACAAATCTTAGTGTTGCCTTGAAGTCGATGAGGAGTTCATTAGACATCCTCTTTGTTGGTCTTTGTGTCCTTGGTCTTACTTATCTTTGGACGATATTATGGATTTGTGCCTTTATTGGGACATTTGATTTTCTTAATGATGATGAAGAGCTGTCGAATAACTGGATGAGTGTGATTATCGTCTTCTTCCTCTTCTCATATTACTGGACGTTCCAAGTTATCAAGGTGAGTCACTTTAGGTGCACATATCACATATACGTTTTGGTGAAAGTGATCTGATATAATCTGTTCTATACTCCTTTTGAAATGCACAGGGCATATCTCAGACCACAGTTGCAAGTATAATCGGCAAGTGGTGGGATCATTCAGAAGACGACTCACTTCCAATATGTAGCAGTGTCCTCCTTAGCACATTGTCACGGAATATAGTCGGATCATTCGGTTCGATATGCTTGGGAAGTTTAATTGTAGACCCTTGTGTTTTAGTTGCAAGACTGTCCAACTTTAACCGTCTTGCTAGACCGAAGCTTCGTCAATTGAAAGCCTCGGCAATCGACAATACAAAGCTGAGAGTAAAACAACCTCCAGCTAGTGAAAATTGCGAGTGCGTCCCAAGTAATACGTACTCTGGTGCCCTATCAAGAAATATAAATCAATGGTCTTACGCTTACATCGGTTTGTATGGCTACCGTTTCTGGGAAGCAGGGAGTAAGGCATCTCTACTCTTCGAGGCAAGAGGTTGGACTCACGTCGTATCCGAAGACGACCTGATATTGACTGTCCTGTCAATGTCAAGTATGATCGTTGGAGGTAGCACCGCATGCTTAGCGCTTATCATAGAAGAAGTTGATGGCTACAGCTTGACCAGTCTTAACAAGCCCATCAAAACCGCGTTCTTCATCGGTGCGTGTATTGGATATTTCCTATCAAGTGCCTTCCTAAGCATAGTCAAGGGAAGTGTAAGCGCCATCCTCGTATGCTATGCTGCCAAGCCCGTTCAATTTCATGCCAACCATCATCAACTTTCACAAGAGATGAAAGCAGTGTGGAAGCATTTGTGGCTTCAAAGTCCAAAGCCAAAAAATCCAAGCAAACAAAACCAAGAAAGATTAACAAGGGGAGAGATAGCCCCTTAATAATGATGTTACTGATCACTTCTGTACTATATGTAACCAAAAATAACGGTCAGCTGTGCGTTTGTGCAGGCCAATATGAAGTGATCAAGGATACATTTGTGTATATATGTATAATAAAGTCTAGCTGCCAGGATGTTAGAGAAGGCAAATAGAGCTAGCAATTGCTACTAATGTTATTTTGTTTGTGGCGTGTCTTATGAGCCACGCTTTGCTATTAGTCAAAACTTAAGATCTTTGTAACTTAAAGGATACTTTGTAGAACATTTGAAACAACATTTGAACTTCTTCTTATTAATATTTAGCTGTATAACACAAAATAATACACATACTTTCTAATCTTCAATCACAGTGAACCTTGATAACCAAGTATTTACAACTTCATATGTCAAGAACATGATAGCACTATTGGGAACAACCTTCATTAAATGTACTCCCATACCACTATACAACCCCTGCCGTCCTTCTTCCTTGGCGATTACCCCTATCGTTTGCCACATTCCATTGTATTTGAAGATACCATTCCTAGCTTGTTCACGCATTCGTGTCCGCGCCACCTCATGGGGGTATGTAATAATGGCAGCGGTACCCTTTGACAGTGCCGCTGATAAGAAGTATGTAAGCTTTGGAAGTGTATTTATTGGTTCTAATCCCTGTTCTTCTCTTCGTATATTCTGCTGTGCTAATAACTTTGTCTTGATTTGTTCATATATCATGAATTGTGTAGCACCTTCTAAGCATCCCCAGTATGAAGCAGAGATACCCTTGTAGAATCCACCAACTCCTTCTTCTTTAAAGATTGATTTGACTGCATCACGATAACCAGTGTATGCTCGTTGTCCAGCTGTGCTATCAGCAAGCAATTGCAAACGAGTCTTGACTACCCAAATTGGAGAAGTTAATGTATTCCCAGCAATACCAGCCATCAATCCCGAAGCCAAAGCATTTGATACACCTCCTTCCTTAACACCAAATGTACCCAAGAAACGTTTCGTCTGTTCATATGTAAAGAAATATGCTGATCGAGCGGGTATAATACCAACTAATGTAGGTCGCATACCCTTCCAGAAACCTAATATCCCATCTCTTTCGAATATAGTTTTGGCAATTTCGACAGGATGGCCTGATTTGCTACTAAGCTCACCAACCGCTATACTTGATGATTGTAGTTGTGTTTTAATAACCTCTAATGGATTCGTAATGCATGATGCAATAGTACCCGCTGCTCCGCCAGAAAGTAAATTGAATAACTTCATTCTTGATGCTGTCATAGTACCCGGTGATTGTAATGCAATTGACGATCCACCCCGACATGATGATTTACCTCCCCGGAGAATTCTTGCAGTGGAACTAGCTCCGCCTAGTGGTATATTGAGTGGTGTGATTGCATTTGATATCGATGACGATGATGATGTGTTGATGGCACTTCTATTTTTGCATTGTTTGCTGTTTGTTGGATAGCATAATTCGACTGGTACAAGAAATCTCGCCCATGAAGAGGTTATCGATATTAATAACAATAGTATTGTTCTAAGAGTCATGATGGATAATGTATACTACAGATATACCCTATTGAGAATTGTGATGTAGGTGATGTGTGTTCGTTGTCATTGACATTGAAAAATGAGATTCATTTTGTGGTGAGAATAAAAACGAAGGTATCCTCGTTCATCAACCGATTGATGACAATGTTGAGCCCTTACTGCGGCGATAAAGCACTCAAACAATGTCCATGCTATTGCAAACAATACTTATTATCATCAGTATAACATCATATTTGATGCGCAATGCCACAGCCTATACCATATCTAAGATCTCTCGACTCTCCCCTTCGAGCTCCCCCCGAGTATCTTCACTACAACATCATCTCACTCATGCTCCTATCTTTCCTAATTATAAGCCAAGTATTATTATTCACAGTAGAAATACAATCAGTCTTCGAACGAGGTATTATGAGAGTACCACAGCTTGTTACTTCTCTTCACGAGGAGTGACAACATCATATAATGATATCAACAAAGTTGATGGGGATGGGGAAGAGGATCATAGTAACAAAGATCAACTCAATCGCAACACTGCACGGGAGATACGGAAGGAGAGACTGCATTATTATTTGGATGAGTTAGGTATAGATTCAGATGATATATCAGAGGCAGCTCTCCGATCTATGACAACTAATGATGGCTTTGATATTAGATATGGCAAGTCAGCAATCAAAGCTTATAGATCATATATAGATCCAAAACCGAGCAAACTGAAAGCAGTAGAAAGAGAGAATGTAGATGTATCTGCTAATAGATATGCTCGACAAATAGACTTTCTATCAAAAAGACATAGAAGCAGCGAAGCAAAATGGGTCAGGCACCTCGATACGTCAGAAAGTCGGAGAACATTTCCTCTCGTATTGGTACTTGATAATTTAAGATCAGCGGCAAATGTGGGAAGTATTATAAGATCAGCTGAAGCATGTGGATGTCTTGAAATACTAACGACCGGCATTACACCTCATTACAACGGCAATGGGGCAGAGAAACTTTCTAAAAGTGCATTAGGTGCTGAGAGAATAGTATCAACTCGTCATTATGCAACAACAAAGCAAGCATTAGAGTATCTCCGGGAGAATAGACCAAACTTCAAATTATATGGGATGGAAACTACCGATAAGAGTCGATGCTATACAAGTGTTCAATATCCTGGTGGAGAATCAGTAGTATCAAAGAGCGATGATGATGAAGTTAATAAGATCGATGCATCCGGAGTTGCTTTGTTTCTAGGCAATGAGGTTAGTGGAGTAGATACAGACATTATACCTCTCTTAGACGAGATGATTGAGATACCAATGTTTGGAAAGAAGAATAGTTTGAATGTAGCAGCTTGTGCTCCCGTCGTAATGTATGAAGTCTTAAGGCAGTGGGGTGTAAAGTAATGCTATGATACCGCACAAAGTTCGATGTAGACTGCACACACTCATCTTGTACCAATACCATATGGACACGTCGGACAATCAAGTTCTGTTAAAGTCTCTAACATGAAATCAGTATCTCCCGACATTACCTGTAGATTGCAATCCTTTTCACTAAGCCTTTTGCCGAGCTTCTCTCCTGCCAAACCTCTTGCTGATGGATTCTTACATCCTACCATTGCTCGTCTGGTATATAGTATTGCAAAAGAGATGTTATCATGACATATAATAAGCATCAAATATCAAACATACCGAGCGAGTATATCACATACCTTGAACGCGCTTTGGGAGATGATGGATTATTATCATATACACTCCCTCCAGATGAATCACCAGCATTCAATCTAGCCATATTCCTTGCATTCGAGCTGTAACTTTTCTCTTCTGCAAATACAGGAGTAGTAGAAGATAAGATTGTGCTTGCAACGATGACGAACATATCTCTCCTCTTCTGGATATTCTGTGATGAATGGATATCAAACGATGATACTACCGCCGATATTAAAACAAACATCAATAACACAAGTCGTAGTATTGCCATCATATGTATGTTGTTGGGGTGTCACGATTTTGTGTATGTTATGTTTGATGATTGATATTGATGATAATAATGTCAACACGGAGGTCACTATCAATTCTTATCTTCTACCTGCTTATACTATCATAAACAAACTCGTCTAGAACATCAATAACAGTACGATAATGATATATCAAACAAAGGACAATTACGAGCCATCAAGATGGTGGACCTGTGACTATCTACGGTTTCATTTTTATTTAGCAACAGTCAACAGGTCAGTGGCGTTGCAGACTGCAGAGGAGGTAGATTGTGACTTAGTATGCTTATAATATAGGGATTGATTCAGTTGTTGACGATATATCGATTGGTGTGGGTATCAATATATTTACCCGAGTGTGTGGTTAATGTGCATGTGTTGAAGACAAGATTTTTTTTTCAGCAAAATTATCATATCTAGTTAGCTACTCAGAACTCCCAATACGATGCCACCAAAATCAAAGAAGAAACGATCTCAATCACCTGCAGCCGGTGGCGGTAGTAGTAGCTCGTCATCTCGATCAACATCACAGTATCTTTTAACATGTGATCCTCCAAGAAAGTCCGCGTTTGTATTGTTTCATCATAATATGAGTCAAGTGTTCAATTGAAGTCTCGGCGATTTGGGTAAACTATTTGATTGTCTCTGCAAACCACATGCACTAACATGAGTTACTCCATCTCATTTTCACTTCATCATAACTTATGTAACGCACATTTTCAGTGAAACAGTTTATTATACACTTGAATGATAAGAAGGTTGCTGATAAGAAGTTTATTATAGAAGATTTAGATTCGAGACATTTACTAATTAAGGGTGAGGTGAAGGATGAAATCGAACGAAAGGTAGCAGAATGGATGGATGAGGTAAGAAGATGCCAAATGTAAATGTATTTCTATCTGTGTATATATCTTATGTATTGTTACTAACTTATCCTATACCTCGCGGGGTAACAAACAGAATGTATATTCAACAATAGAAAGAGTCGGTGAAAGCTTAGATACATCATAATATGTTTCCATCTAAAGGCGTACTAGTTTGTATCTTTTATTGCAGCAAAAATGGGAAGATGTCCCATACTTATACAAAGAGACAACCCCTGCCAAAAGTGCCTAGTAGAACAGTTGGATATGACAGGGTAGGTAGATTGCAAAGGATTTTAGAAGTGGGTATGATGTTGTTGCTGAATAGTACCTTTGGCTCTCGGAACTACATAGCCCAGCCAGATAGTGGATCTTAAATATAATTTGAAGTCAATGAGTTATTAAGCAACTTGTATAGAATGTAAGAATAGTAAGTATTCTTCGGCACTACTCTTGACTTGATATATTCATAATCAAGTCCAAGTCTCTCTTGTGGCTAGAATGGTGGCGAGTTTGAGAGAAGAGGATACTCCACCAAGAGATGACTCCACTCAGAGTGCTTCTCTTGCTGTGTTATAGTGGGTTGTCTCTCGGCTAAGAGCGTATATCTTCTGTTGTAATGCATCCTTTCCAGCATGATTATTTGGATGTTCCGCCTAACTAAACATGGAGATCTTTGTTGAATGTAAACATTAACTATTACTCTACACAAAGAACGGAGGGACCTATTGTATCTCCTCCTCTCTCTATCTACATAATCTGACCATAAAAAGAAGATATCTCTCTATATCACACAATAAGTTCAGTGTGCATGCGTATCTGTATGTTCCATGTCCTATTAGATGTTATCCTCAAGAACTAAATGAAACGTGTTTAGATCCACCAAGGCTTTCCCTCAGTTCGGAAATCAGTCTCTGACCAAGTACTGAAAATGATGCCACCCTTCTCATCGGTTTCACGGTGGGCAAGGGCCAATGGAAGTGGAGCAGGTCCACGTACAACATGTCCATCGGGTGCGTACTAAGAGAAAAAAAATGCAAATGATAAATTGTGTGTGAGATATTAAGTGTAAAAAATGATGCAATATTAACTTTGAGGGGAAGAGAATGACCGCATATCAATGATAATATGATACTGTTTGCAATCATAATTTATTCTCTTCCCCTTCTGCCCCCCCCCACAAAATAATAATAATATTTCTCTACTACTCACTTGAGATCCGTGGCATGGACACATAAACTTGTTGTTGGCAGCAGACCATGGAACGACACATCCCAAATGTGTACACACGGCATTAAGACCATAATCTTCAAGACTTCCATCATCCTTAACAATAAGGTATGTAGCATCACCCTTTAAACCCTGTGCTAAGGAATGATCACCAGGCTTGTGTGTTTCAAGGTAATCCTTTTCGAATAGATCATCTCCATTGGCATTCTTAGCGGAGACACCCCCTCCTCCACCTCCAGCACCTGGTGGTACGAAGAATAGGATGTATGGCACTCCAAGTCCTCCAACAGTAACAGCAGCAGAACCAACGAGGATTAAATTCATTAAGTTTCTACGGTTTTGGTCAATGTATAATTCACCTCCAGCGGCCATTTCCATGGGTGCCAAGGCTGAACTCCTCTGTTGCACATTGATTGGTGCAGGGCTGAAGGCGGATGAGCCGCCAATCAAGGCAGCGGATAGTAGTGATACCAGCTTCATCGTTATATTGAGGCGCGTGGGTAAGTGTGCTATTGCTATTGTTGTTAGTGGCTGTTTTCCTCAATCTTTGGCCGACGTACTTACTGAAAAGGATACCCTCCACCTCAGAAGATACGAGGTCGATACGTAAGCGCAAAAGTGGAACACAGAATCCTCCTTAGTTTGTTAGCAAGTGAGTGAAACAGAGTTTCTATTTTATTCGTTATCTCATTACTAAACCTAATTGAATTATTTCAATAGGCTTGGGAACGAGATATACTTTACTGTACAAAGACGGGGTTATTATGCACCGCGTCCGTCTATTTGTTAAACTTATCGAATCCATCGAAATGGAAGGCGTCTGCAAAGCCACACATCCAAGATTTGGCATAGAATGCCTCACTTAAATCTTCGACTACCTTTTCGTCTTTCCCATTCTTGTTGCCCCGCCGTGTCTTGGAAACTGGTGCACTCCTAGCATGGGGTGGTTTTGAGTTGGGACTATTATTATTGTTTGGCGGTGACGATGGAGCAGGCGTATCCCACGAGCCGTCGCTAGAACTCTTGGAATGACGACTATTCGTCCTTGATATATTTGTAGCACCTGGTGGAGTTGAGGTGCGTTTATGTCTTGAGTTGGGTGGGGGCGTGACATGTCCACTGGATTGGCTTCTTCCGGGAGATGACGGTGCTGATAAGGTTTGATGGTGATTACTAGTAAACGGATCTTGATCGGGAAAAGGAGCTTGGGCTTGACGAGATATATCTTCGTCGAGCCTGCGTATGCATGATAGGGAGAGGGGGGAAATAATTGGTAGTTAGTAAACGTATGAAAACATATTCAAACTTTCTTTCATCTATCTGCCTCCCTTCACTTACCCAGCAATAGTTTCCAGTACATTCTCATCGTCAAAGTCAACTCCATACACATCATCCTCTGAACTATCATCCTTACTATCCTTGCTGTAATTCAAATCAGTCAAATCAGCATTAATATTCGTAGGCATTTTAGAGTCATCCATGTGAAAATTAAGTGCACCAGTAGCACTAGAAGAAGATGAATCCTTCTTCTTCTTTTGTTGCTGCTGCCTCTGTTGTTCCAGTTCATGTTGTCGTTGTCGATCTTCCACCCTTTGTATCCACCCGGCTACTGCCGATGTTTTCTGTATCTCCTGACCGAATACATTCATGTTACCTCCTCCTGTATCACTTCCCGATGCAGCTTTACTCTGTTTGGCAATAAAGTCTTTAATTTCAGATGCCCCCTCGCCTTCACTATCGATTAATTTGATAATATCTGCAAAGCTTGAATCGTTGGAACTTTCAGCTGATTGTACTGATGATGATGCTGAGTATGTTAATGATCCTGCACCGACGGAATTGTCATCTTTATTGGACGCGCCACCACTTCTACTGGATGATCCTTCCTCAACATTCTGTTGCTGCTGTCTCCCGGGTAAGCTGAGCTTCTTATCATTCGAGGAGGATTGCGCACTAAGTGAAGCAACACCTCTCCGTCCACCCAATCGAAAGTTAGACCTCTTGGATGAAGATGATGATGTAGTAGAGGACATACTAGACTTGTTTTTTCTATTGCCTATACCCCGTCCACGACGGTGTTTCTTACTATTACCCGATGTTACAGGTGTACTATCTGCAAATTCATATGATGTTGACATGATTTTCTCTGTTTATTCTATACTTGCAAAATAGGATATCCTCAATCTATTAAAATGGGAATGGGAGGATATTGTGCTATCTCGCTTGATCTACACAACTCTATGTGTGATATAGTAACACGTGCACTACCTTGGTCTTGAAATTGTATGATGTGCACCTTCTCACAAATTTCTTTTTGATATTGATTCGGAGCCGTCAGATTAAACCACAGCCGCCCGATATCGATCTTGTGATGAGTTTCTTCTATTATGGATAGAGCTTTAACTGTTGCTTCTATGTTATGACTAAACTGATTCAATAGGCCTAAGCAATCTAATAGATGATTGTGTGGAGGGTAAACTATCTTGTTGTTGACGATGCACCTTATTAACGATGATGACGTTTGCAATGCTCTTATTGCAACAATGATATGTTTCTCAAAACAGACGTATCTGTAAAGATACAGGAAGTTTGGAGAATGATAATTGGTGGCGTAGAGTTGCAATGTAATGTGTCTCTTCCACCAAACAAAGAAAACAGTCGATACCAACAATTGAAATTATATAATCGTCTCTGACTTGTTGCTATGTGTTTTGGTATCTGCCGCGCGTCGACGCTGCCAATATTTGAGATCCAAATGAAGATGAATATCTTCAACCCAACAACAACCCTATTATGTGGAACTATCCACTAACAATACATTACCTACTAGAGATATTCAACTAGAGATATGTTCATTCATTAGATGGAGTAGGCTTCACTTTTCGCAAAAAAAGGACATACATGATGTGTGCATAAAGGGAGTTCGCACATATCAATTTTTCTTGATCGAACTTTATGCAGAGATTGCCACCAAACCTCGTCTTGACCAAGGTCTCATTATTCCATTGCAATAGCAGTAAAGAAGCATAGATTACTTCTGTGATCTAACAGTGGCTGAAAGCTAAGTAATACAGTTTTTTGTTGGCAGCAAACTAAAGAAGAGATGATGGCAAATGAGCAACATGCCGTCATCGACGATGGGGTTGATAATAATAATGATACTATCCGATCATCTGCAAATATCATGACAGAAAAGCTATACCTAACCGTCATGGATGTATATGAAAGTTATGCCGATACAATTAAGAATAAAGAGAATGATGAGTACAACAAACTGGTTGCAAACCTAAACAAGAAACGAATGCATATGCCTCCGACGTCGCCTGTTAATAAAACTGATGATACACGAGGTGTTATTACAAAGCGTATATTGGAGGGATGGACATTACATACGGGTACATGTAACAAGTGTGCTATGCCATTGATGGAGCACAATGGTGATGTTTCATGTGTGTTATGTCAGAGGACAGATAACAGTTCGGCTGAATCAAAGTCCAATATCGATACTACCGTTCTATCTCTTGCATCGACGTCGGCATCAGATTCGGATGTTGATGATAAAGAGAATATTGTCAATAAGGAATTATCTAAATTCAGAGATCAGTAAGTACATGGTTGAACATATACTATGCATTGCACATTGTATTATTTTATACTCACATCATATGTTTTTCTCTCTTATCTCGGCCATTAGACGTTCCAAAGCAAACGAAGAATACACTGCCAAGATACTCGGGGGGTATACTATGCATGACGAACTATGCAAAGAATGCGATATGCCAATGATGAAGTGCAATGATTTGGTAGAGTGTGTGTTCTGTCAAAAGGAAGATGAACAGGAGAAAGACGAACAAGTGGATATGCCTGTGACTAAAGCAAAGGAGGAGAAGGAGGATGATTCCGGGGAAACAAAAGCTCCCGAGCCATTAAAGGAGGTACGTTCTTTGTTTCCTATATATATGTACACGTCGTTGTACAATACTTAGTTTATCACTCATATACATACAATTGAAATGCATATCTCATCAGCTATCACAAGCAGAGATAATTGCCAAGAGATGTCGTGATATGAAGTCAAAGGGGGATGGGGATGTAGAAGCAGAGGCTGAACTACTGAATATGATCGGTGCTCTTGATATGGTAAGTATGTTTACACGAGTATTGATGTATGCATATGATATTTGTACACATACAACATTACGAGATACATAACGATATGTGGCTAACGATTTTGTTTTAATACACAGAGCGGAGATGTTAATGAAACTATACAGGAGTACTTTCTCAAAAAGAAAGCTGATAGGGCTGAAGAGAAGAAACGAAATGAACTCTCTGCCATTGTCGAGGCCCAAGATGATCATATGGCTGCTCGAGCTGAAGAAGACAACCCTCCTCCTCTTCCCGTCGATAGTCCTAAGTTTGACTCATCAATCAGCTGCAATAACAACCTTGGGGACACTGTTTTCAATGCTTTGAAAACACTATTTGCTAGTGCTACAGTGCCTATTGATGTGGAGAATATGTGTTCAAGAACTCCTGAATCAAATCCAAAAGATAGTGAAACAAAGCTCGTCAACCTCAACAAGGATGGTTGGATGGTATCTGCTGAAAGCTGTAGTAAGTGCAAGCATCTTATGTTTACCAACCTGAATGTAAAAGGCTTGAAACGTTGTGTTATGTGCGAGCCACTCAAGATGCAGCAGAGCAAAAGGTAGGATTGTTCCAATTATAATGATTCTTTGAGACAAGCTTAAGCGCTCGAAGAACATATCAATTAGGGATAATATTGAGTACCGACCAACAAGATGAGTAAATGTGGAAGAGGTTCGACTTCAATCTGATAGATGCCAGTACCTTGTATAAATTATGTGAAAAAGTAGAGGCAAAATGTACATGTGTAATGTTAAGTGGGTGTAATGTTAAGTGTTGTAGAGTAGAGTAAGTGTTTAGACATGACTGTGAGATTTGAAAACATCTTCATTGTATTTTATCCATCTAATGATAAATTGAACAGCTCTGATACCACATATTACTGCAAACAGACCCCCCGCCGAATAGTGTGCATGTACCTAGACTTGAGTCACATTGCTTCTCAAAGTGAAATAATCGTACCGGTATCCTCTTTTGATTTCGCGGCTAAAGTGTTGAAGTTTTGAGAATCACCCTCCTATCTCTCCCTCCATTGCAATGATTATTGGAGGGTTTAAGTAATTAAATAGATTATCAAATATGGCAAACTCTTCTCTGTTCGGTAGAGGAGTAGACGACAACGGGTGAGTTTTTTAGCCGCCGGAATACACCAAAAAATGTTCTTTGCAATGCAATTTTGTTTTTACATCACCCTATCTTGAGAAGGCTACACATTCGCCTACATTGGAATGTATTATTGTTTAAGACGTTGATGGGATGTATTATATCGCCGTATATTATATATGTTCATACAATACTTATTGCAATTGGTGTTGGTGAATACATACGGTCGGTGGCAACGATATATGATACGACGATTCGCAATCAACTGATGCACCCGGAAATGATGCCTCACGTTTTCTTGATTGTTTCGAAGACATATGATATGCACACATACATTTACATCAACCCAACCAACTAAATATGATATCTACCTCTCTCAATACCCCAATACATTATTAACACAGTCCGGATGATGGGATACAGCAAATGAATTCGGGGGTATCGTCTCTCTCGATCGGTACACCCATGCCCATTGGGTCGGATAATATACCCTTGTCTTCTTCTATATCAATGAATCCTACAATAGGTGGACCTTATAGAAATTCTATGCCTCAAGATTCATCTCAATATCATCCAGCGTCTCCCGGTCATCGTCAACACAGTCAGCCACAGCTCGATAGACATAACTTTGGAGTAGGTCAAGTGGGGCAAGGGCCACCTCAACATAACAATAACAACAACTATACACCGTCTTCACCAGCAGGGATGAACACCTTCTTAAATACCCCTATATCATTAGATGGTCGGCCTACCACCCAAGTTAATGATCCCCTAGCTTCCTTTCCAAGTATAGATAAACCTGACGGGTTACATGATTTTGGTAGTTTAGATAATATTAGTCAATTCCTAGCAGAGAATGCCAGTAGACAAAACAATCCGTCACTGTTTGCACCTGGTACCCCAAGTGGAACTCGGCAAGGTAATCCCTTAACTGATGCTGGTAGTTTGGATAATGGGAGAAGAGATAGAGCTTTATCATCTCCAGGTCCACCATCGTATCTCAGTCAGCCATCCTTTGGAAGTACTAATACTCCACAAACACGTCAAAGTCAGATACTGTACGAAGATAAGTCATCATCGTATGACAATCGTGGATCTAACTTTCCTGGGTCAAATGTATATAGGTCTGATGGCATTGAGGCTTCGCCGAGTATCAACAGACCTCCCTTACATCGCGGTGGTACCAATGAAGCTCTTTTAAATCCTCGGGTTGAGATGAGACATGCTGCTTCGGATGGTAACATTAACAATCCATCAATGGTTCCACTTAATATGAGCCCAATGTCTAATAATATCCCAGGGCGTTTCCCACCGAATAATATGGGCTCGGGGGTTATAGGAGGTTCCCAAGGGAGTGGCCAGTTGAATGATAGACATTCATTTGGAAGTATTGGTGCCTTGTAAGTAGTGTGTTATGACATACATATTTCCTGTATTCGCCTGTGATTAAATATTATATCACGATATGTACTCATATACTATTTGCTATTCCTCCATACCTTAGAAACTCCAATAACAACTTCCAACCTCAGCAGCAGCATTATCAGATGCCTCAATCGTTACCTCCTGGTATGATGCCTTCTGGTATGATCAACCCTAACTTACAACAACAGCAAGGCAATTACTTAGTTCAGCAGCCGTCTCCTATACAAATACAGAATATGCAGAGACAGAATTCTACTGGGTCGATACCTCCAGCTCAGCACTTCCTTGTAAACGAGCGCGGAGAGATTGTTGGACATGCTAGTCCAATTATTACTCAGAAGACTTTCGAGGGGTATCCACAAGCTCAAGGTCCTCCTCCTCCTAGCCAACCACAGCTTGCACAACTTGCACAGGGTCAACTTTCGCGGGGTTATAGTGGCCCAATTATCGTGAATTATAGCCCGGTCCAGCCTCAGCAAAGCCAAGCAACTAATATTAATCCTCCCCTCCAAATGAGTGGATCGATTAGTAGCAACAAGACTGATCCCTCTGTTCAAAAGGATAACGCCATCATAGGTGGTGCAGTAATTGGGGGTGGGGATCTTCAGCAGCAGCATCAGAGGAATAAAACGGAGCCTATTCCTATTGTGCTCAGCCAGTCGACAGTCAGTACTCCGCCAAGGAAACAAGTCTCGTCAGCATCTTACGATACTGCTGAACAACCAAGTATCACCTGTGATAATAACGATGTCGTCAGTGTGTTAACTGAATCTGTCAGTATGTCTACTGCAGTAGAGAATACCAAGGCCCCAAGTGCTCCGGCAGCTCCAGCTGAACCTTTATCTTATGCTGCAAGGCTTATGATGGCACCACGTCCTCAACCAGTTGTAGAAAAGGTACAATCTTCTGCGACTGCTGGTTCTGGCTCGTCCAACCTGTCGGGTCCCAAAATGGTGTATCAAGTCAAGTTTAAGCGTAGTCAAAGGAACTTTGTCTTAGGCCAGCGTGTTAAACGAGAGATTAAGATTGGCTGTTATGTGAAGGTTGAAGCTGACCGTGGTGAAGACTTGGGTATCGTAATGGGCATAACCCCCGTGGATAAGTTTATTGCTTCTACTCGTAGCAGGTCTGGGACGGAAGATAGTTCTGGAAGTGGAGATCTTTCTATTTCGTCTGAAGCTGCTGCTGCCGCGGCTGCCAGTATCAGTGACTTGAAAAGGATCATGAGATCGGCTACTAATGATGAGATATCGTTACTTGAAGTCAAGCGTGAGGAGGAAGAGGAGCTCCTCAATATATGTACTACCAAGGTAAAACAGCGTGGACTTCCCATGACTGTTATTGATGCTGAATATCAATATGATCGAAACAAGCTGACATTCTTCTTCCAAGCAGAGGGAAGGATCGACTTTCGAGAGTTGGTACGGGACTTATTTAGTATGTATAAAACGCGTATTTGGATGGAGCAAATCGATAAGGTTACTTCAAAGAAATGGAGTCATGATAGTAAAGCAAAAGAGTAAGTATATGATGAGACAATAGAGTTTTAATTCATGATGGTAGATGAGATTTGATAGAGAATAGAGATACATTTTGTATTATTGGTGGCTAGTAGTGCTAAGAGAAGAGTAGAGTCATAGTCAAAGAGGAAGGTAGAGTGCATAATACATGATTATCATGATGGTTTTAGTTGAATGAATAGTACAGGTTTGAACCTTAAAGTTAGAGAAGAACACGACTGTAGATCAGCACCCCAGACTTTCACACGCTGTCATTTGCTTTCAACTCAGTCCCTTCGTGTGGGGGTAGAGAGAAGATATTCGTCAAAAGCATATTTTGGGCTCAGTCTAGAGCAGATCTGTAGACTGCATCCGGATACATTATGTGTTACATAGAACATTGGAAGTAAGTGAGGCATATTAATGACTAAAACAGCTACATAAATCATCTCACTATACAAAGTGATGAACGGTATCCTTTCCTTTGAGTACACGGCACGGAACAATGCAGCTAGAGTAGAAGAAGATAAGATATCTACATTATAGCAACTAAACTGCTACCATAGGCACTTCATTCTCGTCCTCAGAACTCAGAAGCTACTTCTTACCGCCAGTAACGCCCTTGAGTAGACCATTTGAATTGCAATACTGATAGACATCAGGAGGCAATAATCGTTCCAATTCTTCCTTCGAGGTATGATTCATCCCAAGTCTCTTCAAGATCTCATTATCATCATTGATTTCGAATGGTAACGAGAAGTCGAAGCTAATGTTAGCTCTCTTGGGGCACATCTCGCATTGGACAACAGCTCTGGAGTCCGTATTAACAATGATAAAGGGCACTGGTATCTTCTCATTCTTGATATCCTTCACTTCTTCACACTCTTGTTTCTTGGCTTCTTCTTCTTCTACTTCTTGTTCTTCCTCTTGTTTGATGGTCGTCTCTTGCATATCAGACTCCCTTGCATGATTACGAGCCATGAGATTATGGAAACAAACGTTTTGTGTCATGAGTTCCTGAAGACACTCTCGCTTCCTCTTGATATCTGCCTGTCTCTTGGCAACCTCATCCTGCAGCTGCTTCACACGTTCACTCCTACTCTTACCACTTCCCCTATGATGGGAAGATGATAGACTAGAACCATTTCCAAAATGATCCTGTCCAGGTACTCGCGAACCAGGCAAGCCACGCCATGTAATCTCCTTCTTCTCCTTGGTTATTATGTCCATAGCCATTAGGACATTGAGGGCATCGTATACACGACGACGGATGTTCTTATCGTCGTGATTCTTCTTCTGAATCTTACCATCTCTTGTTAGCTTGTTCTTCTTGATGGGCGGCGATTCACCTCTAGCGATGGCTGCCCTGTTGATCGCCTCCTCTGCTTGTTTCAATTCACGAACAAGCTGTAGTAGATAGATAGTTATTAAGAGCATAGAGATATATACAAAGATAGATTTACATGAGATGATTGTATGATGTTAACAATGATACACTAATATCAAATATGAACATACCTCATCGGCAACCTCATTATATGTAGTAGTACCCTTCTCCTCAACCTTTTCACAAACCTTCATACTAAAATGACGCAATCCTCTACTTGTCGAGTATGGATTCTGTAAAGCAGGGTTTGGTGCTGCCTTCTTCTTACGAGAGGAAGACGATGGTGGTGATTGCTTCCTCTTCGACGATGATGATGCTGTGGCTTTGGTGATAGGCGATGATCGTATCTGTGGAGGAAAGACATTCGATGGTACTTGTTGTACATGAGTAGAAGATGAAGTGAAGAGGCCTGTCTTTGACTTCTTAGGAGGTGGAGGACCAAGTGGCACGTACATTGGTTGATGATTGAACTGATGATACTGTGGAGCTGCATACGGGTCTTGTTGTTGCTGCTGCCCCTGAACCACCTTCTTGGACGACTTCCTAGTTGCTGATACCATTTTGATGAAGAATAAAATAAAGAGGAGATGACAATGATATATGAGGAGAGAGATAAAGTTTATGAGCAGTGCAACTATTCAATTGCTGATAGGTGGTTGGTGCAGGTAATCAATAGCGCGCCCAGTATGAGATAATGTCCACTCCGGTCTTATAGCATTGGCATGTTATTGACGGCGGTCGAATACTATCGGCATTGTCGCGGCGCTTAGAAAATTAGGCGAAGAGGAGAGTTACATCCGTAACAAAAAAATCGATACAGACCTCATACTCCGCGTAACACGTAACAAATCAAAGCACTGCATGGAGAAGTTGTCTCTCTCAAAACCTACATCTTTTAACAGTACTGATATCTTATTTATTATATCATATGTTAGTGTGAGAAGGGTACACCTCATGGACTGGAAAGGATGGCGCTATAGATGCATTCTATTCTATTTTTACAGGATCTAGTGTCTAATCAAGCCAAATCATCAGTAGACAATCCTCTCTCCTTTCTCAAGGCTGCAATCTCTTTACGATGCAAATTCAAGTGCTTCATGTGTGCATCAAACCTAGCTTTTAACTCAAGTTTGACAAACTCTTTAAAGACGGACTCGATGGCCTCGTCGGTCTTTTTTGAGAAGTATACTTTCCCAGTACTATCACCTGAAAGTATCTTATCAACTCCTTCTTCTTCTGGTTGTGGAGGTAAGGTACAAACTCCTGATATGGGATGTAAATCGATACCAGAAGTTTGTGGTGGATATACAAAATGAGGGCCAAAGTTTAATTGTGCACTGCCTTGTTTATAGCATGATATAGCAGGATGATATGTTCCTGGATTGACATTGTCAAATGCGATGCCTTTTTCTCCCATGGGTTTCCCGTTAATAAAGAAGCGAATATGATTTGGCAGAGCAGGGTTCTTCTTTTCTCCATCGGTAGCATCGGTCATTTCCGCATCTGGCATACTTGTATCTTTCCTCTCAGTATCAATAGAACTTGTTTTCCCAATCGAGGCAGTGGTTGTTGTTGTATTATCATTCTTATTACTTGATTCAACTAAACAAATTGCGATTCCCAATACATCTCCAACACCAAAGCTATCCCCTCCCCACTTGTCCTCTCTCTGTGATTTATGTATCCTTGATCCTCCAATGTCGCGTATAGCAAATGAATGTTCATTATAACCAACAGGAGCCTGTAAGTCACCTTCTCGTGTACTCCATCCAATACGTAAATGTCCGTTCATTTGCTCTTTCTTCTCGACATTCTCTGTTTTGTTTTCTTCTTGGAATGAACGCTTGACTCCCCTTCTACTTCCTCCTTTATTGTTATTGTTGCAACCAACTCCAATCATTGCTTCATAATAGTAACATCCATTCTTAACACCTTGAGTAGCGCGAGACATTCTATATCCTTTCATACCAGTACCTTTTACTACCAATTGACGTTGAAAATCAAGTTTATCTTCACTACTACTACTCTCACCATCATCATTAACTTTTGGAGGATCTTCCAACTTTAATTGTGGTGCAGTATCTTTAATAGACATTGTTATGAATGGTGGCTTGTCATTTATCATTTTAGAAGTTGCACTCTTCACTGCATCAACTGATGGCAATGCAGGATGATACAACGGAGTAGTAGACGATGCGGTATCATTATTATTATCCTCTGACGATTTATAATTGCTACTGAATAGATCTGCCAATCCTGGTATTAAGTTACGACTTGCCGCGGTACATTCTATTATTGCAGCGACAGATGCAGTTTGTGTAGCTTTTAGTTGACGTGTGGGTGTATTATTATTATCAACAGCACTAACAGGAGCAGATGGTGGTGTAGGAGATGTCAGTTTTGATGGACTCGTTTCATGAATACTCCTCTTCTTCTGTCTTGCAATTGGCGGTAGCATATTAGTATGTATAATAATAGATATCAATCTCTACTTACTTCCAATGTAATGTACGATATCTAAAAGTGATGTTAGATTTTTTAATTTTTTCATCATTGCCGAGTTTTGACTGACATAGATGCTCCAGTCAATTATGATATGCTATGATTGGTTATCTACCAACACTTGTATATCATCTACTAAATAAAGTCAAGGCGACCGCAAAGGATATAGATTGCAGAACTTTTATTGGTCATGGTCTTGTGACTATTTGTAAAAATTGCGCTTTTCTGCAGTGATATGCTATTGATCTCGCCGCAATAAACTCCTATAGACGATTCGTATACCGCCAATACTATTTATAGATCAGTTTATAACGTCCTTTCGGATAATGATGTTTTAAATATACCGGTAGCAATTGGACAAAAGATACTGATAATAGCACTAGACGCCGGTAAACATCGCACACAAAAATTGTCAAAATTGCTTTGTGTCAGTATCGTATATATATTATTCAAACTAAACTACTTCCACATGCCAAAGCGATCAAATCCATCTACTAAAACAGACGAAGAAAAAGAAGCCAAGAAGGCTCGTACTGATGATACTACGCCTATCAACAATGGTTTCTTTGGCAAGCTATTTGGATATAGACCAGCCACAGACACCGTATCGACCATTGCTGTTGCAAATGGCAAGAAGAAGACTTCATTATCATCATCTTCTGCAAGAAAAGAGGAAGTAAAGTCTACAAAGAGTAATGCAGCAGGTAGTTCGTCGGTAGGGAGTAATACATTATTGAAATCACTAAGAGACAATGCAGCAGCAAAGAAGTCTCAAACTTCTACAAATGTCACAACCAAAACAAAGGCCAAGAATACAACAAACAGAGATGCCAAGACAGAACTTCCAGTAGTGCCATTTCCTCATCTACCACTTGCAGAATCACAAAATAAGAAATCATTAACAAAATCTACATTACTACTTGTTATATTGATAATACTCAATATAACATCTGCAGTTTACATAGGTATACTTTATTCAAACAATAATATTACTCAATTCAAGTATACAATGGAAATAAACAAATTACACGATGAGTTAATATCAAGTCAACAAGAAGTAGATATATTACGATATAGAATGAATGTATTGGAAGATGTAGTTGATGGAAAAGAAAAAATAATGATGACGAATGACGATGGGGAAGAGAAGCAGATGGAGATGTTAACAAGTGAAGAACGAAAGGCTTCTATGGATGAGATAAAAATACTAGAAAATCAAAGACAAGAAGTTATGGATGAGTTTAATAAGAACCTGTCTGCGTTTTAGAATAAGGTTCATTTAAAGTATTATCTAAGATAATAAGGATTCTACAAAAGCTATCTTGGGTATCTTCCTGATTATGCATGACATTCAGCGCTTTCACACTTGTCATATCTTCTCAACAATATCATTTAACCGCCAAGTAGATCATATCTTTACTACTACTATTGACAGCCAGTCCAAGAGTGATAAGCGCACGCCATCTAGAGATAGATTTAGGATGGATACCATAAGGTATCCTCAAGTAGTACCAACAACTCACTCTCATAAAATTAACCATGGCGTTGCCCTACTACACTCGGTCTATCCGAGGCAGTCTCTCCCAATGCCTCAAGTCCACATCAACAAAGAGTATTGCCAACTCGTCAAGAATATTATACTGTAATTTCAATACAGCTACCCTCGTAGGAAGTAAGAAATCAACAATCACAACACATGAACAAAATTACTTTTCAAAGTTATCTCAATATCGATACCTATCATCTACCACCAATGATACTATATTACAACAGCGTAGACATACTATACTAACTCATGCATTACACCGAGTACATGATGAGGGTTGGACAGATGATGCCATTGCAAGTGGAGTAATAGATGCAGGTTTACCACCATCGTACATTGGACAGGCCACGTCATCAACTTCATCCTTTGGTAGTTCAGATTTGGTATCATTCTTTATGAATGAATGTAATGCTAGTTTGAAACAGCAATTATTGGAAGATGAGAAGAAAAATACGGAAGTTAATAGTACAAATGATAATAAAACGGTAGATAATGTATCATCTCGTATACATAAGGCATTGCAATTGCGATTGTCAATGGTATTACCATTCGTTAGTAGTAATAAATGGCATGAGGGTATGGCTATTGGTGCATTACCTCAAAATGCATACAATACTGCTGAACAATTAGATGATATGGCGAATATTGTGTTGGATTATGCATTAGAAGGGAATAACGTTGGTAATCACAGCCCAACTCAACGAGCAGCAGTAATTGCAGCGTATGCATCAACCGAGTTACATTTATTATCTGATGAAGGAAATGGAACAATTAGTGGCAATTCTATATCATTAAGTGGTGATCAATATCATGCAACATGGGAGTTTTTAGATGCAAGGTCAAAAGAGGTGGCTGAATTAATTGTTAATGGTGTGAATATGTCTAGTTTGAATGGATTGTCATTACCAAATCCTACACATGTAATGGCAGCATCGGCTGTGGCATCATCATTAGCGGGAGCTGCATTAAGTATGGCGGCACCATCAGCTGCTGCGGTGGCGGGTAATGTTATACCGCGTGCCATGTCGTCGATGTTGACACCTTTACAAAATGTTGTTTCGAGTCAAATGAACACTACTGCTAGTACAAAGCCAGATGGGACGAACCCCAGTGATTATATTGCAACCGATAATTTACCGCCATTTGATGCATCAGAAGAGATCTTCTCTGGAAGTAGTAGTAATGGCAAGACGGCATAATGTAAAATAGAGGAGAACAAAAAAAAAAGAGATGTGTCTATATACAAGTTGTTACAATTATCATCAAATTATTGTGGATTAATGAGAAGAAGACTTTGGTGACTTTGTCTTTCGTCGACTAGACTTCTTCTTTTTATCAGTGGCAGTGAAGTACTTCTCTTCACGCTGCTTGAGCCGTCTGGTCGTTTTAGTTGGATTGGCATTCACATCCATTGCAAGTATGGCTTGAATCTTGGAAGTTGTATTGCCTTGATTTGTTTTACTTCGAGTTGGCATGACAAGATCTAAGTCAACAATATCTTCACTGTGCCATCGGGGATTTGGATCATCCAATTTACGTTGTCTAGCATAGTCTGACTCTGGTCTGTGTAGGCTTTGTTTCGTCATACGTCGATCTCTGGGTTGACCATTGTCATCATCATATGTCAAGCCAGGAATCTTCCACTTCTCTTCGGAATCATCCCAAATTGCACGTCCTCCGTTATCAATGTCATCATACAATAGTGCATACTGGATGAAATAACAAAATGGGATGTATGAGCGATAAGCTGAAGACAGATATATCACAACATCAGCAAGCTACATACTCACCTTTGGTGGGATAAAGTTGGAAATGATGAAATCCTTGAGCTTGATTTGCTTTGTCAACTCTCGGATCGACGCCAGCATATCATTCTTCTCATCCAGGAACTCATGCTCCAAATCTTTGAGCTCGGCTTTGTTCTGTTGATATTTTGACCATATCCTCTTCAACTTTTTGGTCTTTGAGGTGACTTCTTCAGACAAGGAACTGTACTTTTCTTCCAGATGCAGTTTCTCTTCTTCGTTCTCATTGAGTTGTCGAGTCAAGGCCAACTCCTTCTCTTGCTTGGCAATGAGATCTTGATTTGCCTGACGTAAAGCGGCTTCTTGTTTGGCTGCCTCCTCAACAATTTCACCACCAATCATCAATTCAGCTTCCATCTTCTGTAGCTGCTTCTCGAGATTGATGCGTTGGTTCTCGGTATCGACTCGAGCCTTCATCTCATCGTCAAGCTTCTTTTGTAAGGCATTACGCTCCTCTTCACTTTGATCTTGATTCAACCTCAACTTGGCCATCTCGGCCTCGGTCTTGGCAATCATCTCCTGACTTTGAAGGTTCTCCTTATCAACTTCTTCACTGTTATTGTCAGCAGTACTTGAGGAGGAAGATGACATTTGAGATAGTTGCTTCCTTAGTCGGCTAATCTCATCCTGATACTCTCTCAACATTGCATCCTTTGGATCTTCATTAATGACTGGTCGGTTCTTGATATTCTTGGCTCTATTGGCATATCTCAGAGTAGACAATGATTCATCATAGTTGTAGTCTGCAGGACCGGCGTTGGCACACATTACAGTTTTTGTATTTCCACCGAGACTATCTTGAAGGATACGAGTAAGCTTGGAGTCTCTGTAGGGTATATGACTTGACTTGCCATCAACAAGCGCGGATATGACATTACCCAGTGCCGATAGTGAGAGATTGATTTTGGTTGCCTCCTTCAATCGCGAGCCTGTTGCACCCGTCTTACTTTGACGTTCACTTCCTGCAAGATCAACCAGATTGAGCTTTCCTACACGAATACGCTCATTCTGATCATCATCAGTGGAACAACACTCCACAACAATACTAAATATAGAATGTGAGCGTGAGGAGCCAGCATTCATTAGTGTGGCACCAACAGATCGATTCTTCTTGCCTCGCTGTAACACATTATCAATCTCTTCCACAGACTTGACAACTATACCCGATAAATCTTTGACATATACACCACTATCGGCCGACTTGAGTTCTAAGCTACGTTGTGGAGTTTGGGATAGTAAATCACGAATCTCTTCATTATAAATCTCGTAGTATGATGATCTAACAAGATACTTATCCTTGGAGCTGTTTAGTGCAATGTGATCAAATATATGCTCAAATGTCAACGGAATAATGCCCTTTAATGACGCTGGATCGTTCTCCCCTTCCACTAAAATATGGTATATGATGGGTGAGGGTTAGTGAGAATGCACAACAATAATATACAACCACTTCAAACGATGTATGAACAGACAAATGCGTACTCGTGTGAGTCTTTCCCGCCCCAGTTTGTCCGTAGGCAAAGATGGTGCCATTATATCCATCAAGGACAGAGCTAACGACCGGTGCCGCACAAGTATCATATATCTGCCGTTGAGTAGAATGCTCAGAGAATACACTATCAAACGAGAACGTCTTACTCGCATCGTTGTCGTGATCAGGTGATTTAATTTCGATCACACCACTCTTCTCATGCGCTATAGTTGAAATCTTGCGCCCGTCATTCTTTTCTTTTGAATTCAGTGGCCGCACTCGGAATACCACTTTTATTGATTCACTCTTCTTCGGCATTGTGTATCGGTGCTGTTGTGATTTATATCGGTAGTGATCTTTTCAGGTAAGAATAATGATTAGCGGCGTGACGAGTTTGGCATATGAATATTTAGCTGCGGTCAGTATCATATATTACTTTAGTAGTGATTAGCTGCGGTCGCTGCTGTAATTACGCATTCTTAATACTTTATCAGAGTCTCCAGCTGCTTCTCCCGACCAATGACGAATGATAGTGAGGTATCAAATGGGTTTTTTCGATTATGAAGTATGTAGTGGTACTTTTTGAAAAAATAAACAACGGCGTATTATAGACACAAACACAAATAATATTCAGCACAATGTATCGTGTACAAGCAACTAATGTGATGAGATAGACAATGGATCAGCAGTTGTTTTGTTTCAGTAATCTGGAGGAGGAACTACATAGTTCCTTCGCCAGAGTACCACAACATATCGACGTCACTGCCCAGAATGATGTGATACAGGAGCTTGATATGTATTGTGAGACGACTACCAATGATACTAGCCAACCTCTAGTAGTCGTGAGTAATTCAGGGATGGGGAAGTCAACCTTATTAGCCAGCTGGCTCTCCAAAAAGGATGACGCCATGCAAAGTAGACGGCTTGATTATGAAGAATTCACATTTTCCCATTCAATTGGCTGCTCACGATTGAGTACTCAAGTCACTAACCTCCTTAGAAGACTGGTAACGGGCCTGATCGCCCACTTTGATATTAAAGAGCAGATGAACCTAGCCGATGACAAATTAAGCTGGGTGCTTCCTAGACTATTGGAACGCTGTTCAAAGAAAGGCAGAGTTACGATTATCCTCGATGGTTTATCTAACCTTTGCAGTCAAGATATGATGGAGTTTGGATTGAAGTTCCTTCCGTTAAATCTCCCTTCAAATGTAAGGCTGGTAATGTCAACCACTACACCAACTACCCCAACCACGAATGATACAGAATACTCTAGATCACGCAACATGAGAGCCAAGCAGATTCTTGACGAGATCACTCGACGAAAGTGGCAAACTATACCACTACAACCAATTCACAGCTCAGAGGTTGTCAACTTTATCGAACAATTTCTATCATTATCTTCTACAACTCTACATCCTAGCATACGAGCACAAGTGATTGATACTGTTTCTACACATCCGTTAGCAACAAATGTATCTTTTGTAACATTAATGCTTGCAGGAATTTGCCATGCAGTTACGTCGGGATACAAAAGTGTAAACCATTGCCTTGTTGCCTTTAATGCCAACAGTACAAAAGCACTTGTTGAGAGTATGCTCACCTTATTTGAAGACTCTGTCAGCCTATTGGGCGAATCACTATGTCTATTGTTTGTTGCCAGACATGGCTTACATGAGACAGAACTCTTTGATCTTTTAGAACGAGTACAACAGAATGCTGACTTCTCATCTGCAACCAAGGGAACGGCAATCCCTGTCAAGGTGAAGATAGTAAAGCTGTTAGCCGAGAAAAAGAATAGACTCATTGATGTATTCAGGTCTTTTGACTGTGATAAGTCCGGGGAGCTATCATATAGCGAATTCTATAAGGGTATGGAGAAACTAGATATCAATGCTAGTAGAGAAGAGGTACGACTACTGATTGAAGAAGTTGACAGTAATGGAGATGGTGAGATCGATTATCAAGAAACTCTCGATCACTTTGAGCGTATGGCTCGAACATATACACACGGCAAGAGACGTGTTAGTGCATTTGTTCGTAATGTTTCAATGGGAAGTGATTCGTCCTCTCCTCTCAACGATACACAAAAAGAGAACCTTCTTCAGACTCTCAAATGTGTTGGAGTTAGTTGCCTCGATAGCGAGAAGACTGGGTGTGTACTCAATATTCCTCATGGTAACACTTTATTGCGAGATGCCATCTGGTCGAAGTACATTGGAGATGCAGCATGTGAGGCTGACAGTCGTAACTTTGTCATCGATTACTTCTCGAAACAGCAACCATCTCTAAGGTATTGCGAAGAGCTGCCGTGGCATCTAAAGAAGTGCAAAAGATGGCCTGAGTTGAAAGAAGTTCTTGTAGGGCTTCCAACCCTTGACATAATGTTCAACAGTACTTCTTTGAAGGCTGAGTTATTCAACTACTTGTGCTGTTTGACAAGCACATCGACCCAGATCAAGTTTGATATCGTAAAGGAGTATAATAAATCATTACAGAGATGGATTGAACTGAGTAGTCCGTCTGCAAAGCATACTTCATTGATGACAAGGTAAGATACAAGTCAAATTAGTTGCATAATATGACATGATTTTTGATTAAATCTAATGTGTCTACTCTACCACTTCACACCTTAGATTTATCTGTGAGGTTATGCAGTGGTTTGATGCGGGCATGATATCTCTAGGTATTGATTTACCAGCCTTTCTTCGGGAAAGAGTGCCTGATGAGTATCTAGTAACACTCGAGACAACGCAAAACAACCACGCTGTAGGATCTCGAAGTAGACAATCAGAAGAAGCTCAATACTTTTTCAATAGATGGCTGTGGATACAATTTCCATACCTTGCACTACAATCAAAGAGTTATGAAATGAAACCCCAGCAAAAGATCAAGGAAAAGCCCACAACTCCTATCACCATTAGATCACAGCCTGTCGAGGTGCTGTCTGTGAGAGATAAAGCTATGATACAAACTCAAAACCAACCTAGTGTTGCTCTCACTAAACTTGACAAGCTCGAGTCTTCCAAACCGCGGAAGAGAAATCCAGCAGCTATCCCGTTCTCCTCAGGTACAACATGGGAGAGTAATATCAATCTTGGTGCCACGGATTCCGATCAGGACACAAGCCGCACAGCTGTGAATCAACTGCATGAGCTCAAGAGTCTTCACAATGCCCTTACTATCGAAGCGAACACAAAAGATCGACAACTTGCCGAGCAAGTCAATTCTAAACGATTGAAACAAGTGGGTGATGGAAATCGAAATAAACGAATACGTGACGGTGTGGAAGCGATTGATGCCTTGCAAAGTAGATTTGATCAGCTTGAAGACCTATGTTGCACGGCTGCAAACATTGATCTACACTACCAAGACATACTACTACAGCTACATAGCTGCGCTAACCAGAGTCAACACTTGCAGCTCAGGTCTCAAATTGTTCTCAGTAAACAACAGATTGTAGATTTGAGCTTAGAGAACGACTCTATACTCAAGCAAACTGAACTGATACAAGACAAGTCAAAGCACATATCTCAAAATGTTCAAGAAACATCAAAGGAAAGGTCACATATCAAGCCCCTGCTTGAGTCATTACGCCTAAGAGCAAATGAAGAAGCTGAAAGGAAGAAGGTTAGTTGTCTGTGTCTGATGTGATCAAGCTATCAAACTTGCTTTTGTAGCTACAAATACCTTGCTCACTCTTAACCCCACAATTATAGACAACTCGAGTAGCGTCGTTTGATCCTGCATCCTTCTCACGCAGGGCGAGGATTGAAGGCAAGATTGCTAGGCGACGAGAAAACAAACTCAAGAATAAACCAACGCGTATTAGCATCGAGGCTGGTATCAAGGCATCAAAGGCACGGCATCCGATGGAGAAGCTCACTAAAGCTGCTGGTTCTCAAGACCCTACTTCTATCATTGAGATGCTAGATGAGTCTGAAACAGAAGTTCTTCGTCTTCGTCAAGAGCAAGGCGAGGCACAAGTCAAACAACAACTATCCAAGCTAGAGTCGCTGGGAAGTCAAATCAAGGAGATTCGACTGTCAGGCAGTAAAACTGATATGAAAGCAGACTCCAAAGTTCAAGACGACATCAAAACTTTAGAGACAATCCTATCAACAAAGCAAAAGAGATTTGAATCCACCTCCGAGCTTATCCTTTCTTTATCACTGGCGATTCTCAATCTAAATGATAAGGTATCATCAATCGAAGACGACGATTCGCTCAACAAGTTTGCACAATTTACAATGGAAGCTGATGAACATACCAAGATCTGTCAAGATGTTAAACAACTAGTTCAGTCAATCAAATCACTTCATGATGAGATTCCTTCATCCGAACTGAGCTTACTCGCCAAAGAGAAGAGTGAGGCTAATGTTAATGATACAGAACAAACTACAACTAGTCCTAGTAGTAAGTATCAAAATATAAGAGTGTTAAATAAAGACGAGCGAGAAGAAGAGCAACAAAACAAACACAAGGAGGATGACGATGGTGATGATTATGAACAAAGTACCGAGGATGAATACATCAAACTAGCATCGTATATTGATCAAGGTATTAACACCAAGGAGTCGCAAGATGAACAACGACGTGCCAACTTGTTGAGTAATACTTTATTGAGTAGCAAGGGTACTATCTTGGGAGCGGTATTGAAACAGCAACGTTTACAATCTGCTTCTTCGTCGTCTTCTAGGAATGAAAGTCCATAGTTAGAGGTTTGATGTTGTTGCATTGTGAGACATGGATAGTATAGAGAGGCGGCAGCCATTTATCACTTGCGACTCATATATTGTGAGGCAACAAAAAAGCGATGTAATAATAATAGAGATATGATTATACACTGTAATATTAGAAAAGATGTTCTTGATATAACTCAAAGACACATGATTGAACATCTTTATACTTTTGACACTCATACCTACTCAAGTATCAACTCACACATCGATGTGAGTATATATATCTCTTGTGTCATTATTTAATCTGTGCACATCATATGTACAACTTTGATAACTGAAACTAAAGATAGACAAATCCACCAGTGTAATTCAAGTAAGTGCAAGTTTGATTTTTGTGAGACCAAAGCTACTTTCATCTCATTATTACAGCCCCTACCCTAAACCGTACCGGTGTCGCAGTCACAGTATACAGAAGCCCCGTAGTAAAATAAACAATTGCTTTCATACGAGCAATCGCTGGCGCCTATAAGGCCGCAATTTAAAGAGATAGAACAATGATATAGTGCTATTACTACACATACAAAATATGATTAATTATCATAGCCACCGTATATCAGTTATAATAATGATGTTAATAGTATTGCAATTCATTGCAATAACCACTACAACAATAACAACTGTGAATGCAAATTATATCGAATTATCATCATCCTACTCATTATTACGTGGCTCACCTTACATTGATGATCAATATAACATTGATATTACTACTAATAGTAATAATAAAGAGAAAGAAGAGGATGAAGAGCATAGAAAGATGATAAACTTGCGTAAACTATTACAACAATCAGATAATCATCAATATTATTACTCTACCCTCTCTCCTTTACATACTAACTCCTCTTCAACTATATCAACTAATAACTCCACCCTCTCTTTCACAACAGCAAGTAATAATAGTAGATATAATAATAATGAAGAAAAGTGGTTAAACTTATCAAGTAATGAAGTACAATTATTAAGTTATGATAAATCATCATTGAATTATATAAATCAGAATTTGTTGGGGGGTGTTTATTTAGTTGGTAGAGGACGACAGAGTAGTGGTACAACAACGACAGTAAACGTAGTAGGTGATGAGAGCTCTGCTATTAAGTCCACTGCTACTAATGTTAAGATGGAGGGTGAGAATAGTGATAATGATGGGTGGAGTATAACATCATTTCTACGAGGCAAGAAGTCATCCACTGCTACTACAACAAAGGATAGACTATCACCACCTCGTGATCGAAAGTTACAACAATGGACAATGCATACTGGTAATGACAATTCAATACCACCACCACCTCCATCATCATCGAGTAGTAGTAACTCTGATTCTAATGAACAGTCTACTACTTCAGATATACAAGCACAATCTTCATCCACAATCAATACTCCAGACTCTACCAATAATCAAGATACCAACAGCAACAATGAACAAGATGATATATCACGAGAAGAATTAATGACAAGATTAAACAAAGCCCTACAGACTGTACAAGAATTAAATACCAAACACAGTAAATATGATACCAATACTAAGTATGAATATAGTAATCCAAATTTTGATATACATCGACCTCCTCCTCCTGACTTGTCGGAAGATAACGAAGAAGAGGGTGAAGGGAGTAATGAGGTAGAGGAAGGAAATGAGAGTAGTATGCAACAAATGTCAAACAACAAACAAGATACAATGGAACAATTGTCACATACACAAAAAACAACACGACAACGTCTCCTAACAGGATCATACGCGGCATGGCAATGGTATGACCGTTCTTCCCTCGCTACACCCACAAACCTAAACCTACAAAAAGTATCCCGCATAAACTATTCATTCTTTCAAACAAATGCAAATGGATACATCTATGGTACCGATTCATGGGCTGATCCAAATGTATTGTTTGGTCCTTATGAATTTGCTACTAGTTCAGATGAGTTGAGTAAGGGATGTAAGGGTGGTAATGGACGTGATGATGGATTTGTTGTTGGTGATCCTGGATCGAGTTATTGGAGTGGTGCTAGGAATCAAGATGAGAGTCATGATAATAGTAATTTAGCATTTGGTGATACTACTAGTGGTAGTAGTACCGGAGGAGGGGGAGACAGTAGTGCATCTGGATTTACTACAAGAAGACGTTCCCTACAAAACAAGGATGGAACGCCATGTAAATACTTTGAACAATGTCATCGTAATTTTCCAAATTCAAAGTCTTGTAATATACATAAATACAAGGAAGGATTAATCTATCGTGCACATACAAGTGGTGCACAGATATATCCAAGTATTGGTGGATGGACATTAAGTGGGAGTTTTCCAGATGTTGCCGCTGATGTGAATAAACGGAAAAGGTTTGCTAGAGAGTGTGTCGGTTTGATTGCTGATTATGGATTTGATGGTATAGACATTGGTAAGAAGGTCATTTTCATGCCATATTTTCATTAATGTTGTGAAAGAAATACTATCTCTAACAACACTGCTTTCGTCGTCTGACATCTTTCTCTCTCCACTTCTTAGACTGGGAATATCCTGGATATGAACCCCACGGTGGCTCACCTCGTGATCGTGAAAACTTTAATAAGTTATTGCTTGAGGTTCGTGAGGCATTGAATGATTATCAACTAGCCTCGGGTGATGAACCATTAGGTGGAGGGGCCTTTGGTTTAACCGCTGGTGAGTTGTATTAAAAAGTATATGCTTTCTGCACATCTTATGCACAAAATGATGAGCGTTTCGTATTCAGTTTCCTTTTTATGCACACATTATCATATTCCTCACATCTTACATGTCTCCCTTTACCATTCTTTAGCACTACCCTGTGGACCTGCCAACATCAACTTTCTAGATGTACCATTCCTATCACAAGTATTAGATGGTATGTCATTAATGACATTTGATTTTCATAATGAAATGGAACCAGTAACCGGTGTGAATTCACCATTATACGATCAAGAGTGGGATAATGAACCAGGATTAAGTGTCGATGGTTGTGTTAAGAATTATTATGAAAGTGGTGCTGGTGATCATGCTTCGAAGATTAGTATTGGTGTCCCTTTCTATGGCAAGACGTTCTCCTACGCTACCGAATTAAATGGCTTTCATTCTCAAACTGAAGGACGATTTGGAGGATTTGTTGATCAAGCTAATTGGCCACAAGATTTAGGCACGCCTGTTTACTATAACATCTTAAACAAGTTGAGTAAAGGGTCGATGGTATCGAAACGTCATGAGCCTACCAAGACACAGTATGCATACTTTAAGGATGGTACTGGATTAGGTGAGTAATACTGTATGTGATGTATGTGTAAGTTTACAACACACTTTGAACTTCACTCACCACAACTCAATTTTACCTCAACACACCAACAGTCACATATGATGACCAACAAGCCGTCTGTGATAAAGCGGATTATGTCAATAGGAATTTCCTAGGAGGTCTCTTCGTTTGGGAAATGAGTGGTGACTTGATGGAGAATCTAGATACACCCTTACTTGACGCAATCAATCGTAAATTGGAAGAGACCAACTTTGATTGTCGAACGATTGCAACAGATGAGGATGGAACCGTCGTTGCTTTGCCAGCCCCTGCTCCCAAGGGTCCATCACAAGTTCAACTAAAAGAAGATGAATATGTCGTTAGTGCTGTTTTAGATCATCTAAACAGGGCGGAGGAAGGAGAGTTAATATCTGGTGGAGGTGGTGCGGGAGCCTTTACACGAGGGGTATTCGTCTACCGAACTTGGGATAAACGTACCTTTCCAAGTTATACTTATCGGTATCGTCACTTCTACGATGCTTTGAAAACAATGGCAACACAAGGCGTTGATGGTACCATGTTCTTCCTCGGTTCTGGTCAAGAGATTATGACCGAAGACGAGTTGGACAGTGCAGGAACAGCAGGAACGGCCGCCAATGGTGAACCTCAACGTCGTCGATTACAAAACACAGCAGCCTTTGATGAAGTTGCACTTGGTGCCACTGAGCGTGTTGAATCTTCCTTGGTCTACGGATTAGTCAATGTTGCTGCCTATCTTGCCATGAGTATGGTAGATTCGATCATCCACGATGCATGTGATGAAACAAATATTGAATACCTACCAAATGATGACTCAGACGGTATTGGCCTCGACGATGGAAAAGATATACATCGCTTCCCTATTAGTAACGCATGCGGACAGAACGGCAGGAGTTATCAGAATGAACAATGCGAAGCACCAGAAGATATGAAGTATGACTGTACTACACAGCTAAATGTCGAAAAACTAGCAAACATGGAAGCACATGGAACTAGTCGAGGGCATTGGGCAGGTGCTCCTGGACCATTTTACTGCGGCTCCAAGGAGATGTATGGAACTTCAGGATTCTGGGATGCTATGGTTGGAAGGGAGGTTGATCGAACTCCAACTCCTAATGCCGTTGGAAGGACAGATGTCGAAGGATGTTGCTGGTGGGGAAGAGGCAGTTTGAGTGTCAAGGGAACATGTATACTTGGCAAACTGAACTACCATTTAGGCAAAGCCAAGGCAGACAGAGAGGGCGCAGAGAATGCAATGTTTTCTGATATTGATTTATGCCTTGACCCAGGTCAAATATGCACTGGACTAGAGTCTATTTCTCTTCGTTGGATATCGGGTATGTATCACTGGATGGAGAATGTTCAAAAGTACAACAAGAATGGATTCAATTACATGGATGAACTCACAAGATATGTCAACGAAGATTTAGTTGGAACAGACTTCTTTGCTGCCGTAACGAGAATACATCTCCTTGGATGTCATGAGGATGGTTGTTCAGATAGATCCATAACTGACATGGACGACCGACTTCGGTCTTTCGAGAAGGTGATGGCCTTGCTTGGACTTCAATTTGGATCGCATGCTGAAGCTGAGCCTCCATTTGTTGCATTCCCAGGTCAACAGCAACCAACTCCACCTCCAACTGTGATTGGAAATCAACTCGATTCAATGTCGGATCAACCAACACCTGCCCCAATTGTGTTAACCGAGACACTAATTGTACCCATCAATGTTTTCCTAACCGGTGTCCCAGATGGCGTTAACATGACCAATGATGAGCAAAAGATATACGAAGGACTCATGTATGACATGCTCGTACCTCGCCTCAATACTGTGAATGTAAAAGTCGTCGATGTTGTAACAGATTACCAGATTCCAAATCCTGAAGATTATGAAGCTGATTCAAGCTTTGAGTCGGATGCAATCATGATTGGAGATCCCAAACCAGTACTACAAGTAATCACAAATGTCACAATTAGTTATGGTCCGCCACCACCTGAAGGAATGAGAGATTGGTCTGTCTATGTCAAATCCTGGGTGGAGTCTTTTGGCAATACACTTGTTGAAATCTTTACAAGTCCAAAGCACATTCAACATCCTCAAACCACATCAAAGTTCTGGGATGATTTAAGTGACGTCTCAGCATCGAATATTGATTGGCCCAACACAGAGCCGACAACATCACCCACGCCTGAGCCAGAACCAATTATTATTTATCCCGACAATAGTGCAAATACATATATAATTGCTGGAGTTGCATCGGGAGTAGGGTTGGCTATATGTGCGTTCTGCGTCTGTTTCTGCATCAAGTTGAAGCAATTTAGAAAACTTCAAGCTGAGCAAAGGGAGAAGCGGTTGCGATGGTATGATGACGAGGAGGATGGTTATCAGCCACAAGGGCCTGAAGATAAACATGTTGTTGACCCATTCCTACAGAATCTGCCAACTGCAATGGGCGAGCCTCTCGAAAAGGTTACAGAGGGGTCTGATGATGACGACGATAGCAGTGTTAGCAGCAGTAGTAGCGACGACAGTGCAACCAACACAGCTGGCACACAAGACGACCTTCCTCAAGATGAGTCTGTATTTGTATCAGAAGCTCCTTCACAAAGCGTTTACAGCGAGTATGACGAACCGCCTTCTGAAACATATGAAGAAGAACAGTCTAATTATGTTGAAGAAGAAGAATCCAACTATGAGGAAGAGTCTTACGCCGAATCAGCAGCCATATCACAAGATCCAAGTAGTATGTTTTCAGTTGAACAATCAGAAGCTGCTTCATCTGCTCATTTGAAGCAATCGAGAAGACTTTCTGTTCAATCAATGGGCTTTGAAGCATCTCACTTTACCAATCTAGAAGCGTCTTACTATGATAAATCGATGATGAGTCTTGCTCCTCTTTCTGCAGATGAGCAGATGGATCAATTGGATGACATTGTTGAGCGTCTCCTTGCCGATGATCCATTACTAAAGCACGTAGTTCTTGACAAGTCACTACTCAATGGACATGACTATACAAGTGAGGACTTGTGGAATGCTATAGCTAGTAATACGCAGGTCGAACGTCTTTCACTTCGAAATTGTGGCATGATGGATGAAGATTCTTCCTCGTTATCACTTGCTCTGGGAGAGAATACAGGTATTACACATGTCTGGTTGTCAGATAATGATATCACCTCAGAGGGAGTAGAATACTTGATTCCAACATTGGAAAGTAATGAATCAATTGTCTATTTGGATCTTGCTGGCAACATAGACCTTGATCCTGGTTTAGTTGATGAGGTTCGTACACTTTTGGAACCTCGAGCAGATTTATATATTACAGAATTGATGGAGAGAGTAGGCCAAGACGATCCAACACTGACAGAGATAAACTTTGGTGGTATGGACCTTGGATTGCGTGAAGATATTCTCTCCATGTTTGATGTGCTAGCCAACAACAACCATGTCACAACAATCGATCTTACTCGAAATGAACTTGACGATGAATGCATATCATCGATATCATTAGCTTTAGTGGACAACACAGCTGTTAGTCGCCTCAATTTGGCAGAGAATGTCATATCATCAGAGGGAGCAGAGTATTTGTTTGGTATATTCGAAACAAACAAAACATTGATGGACATTAATCTCTTTGGTAACAACGTCGATCCTGACCTACTTGAAGAGTTCAACACCATGATGTTAGAACGAAGACCTAGCCTGGTTGAATGTATTGCATCGGACTCGTCTGATGTAACAGATCTCACTCTCAATGGTATCAATCTTGTTGAAAGTACTCAGACAGAGGCCTTGATTGACGCATTAGCAAGTAATACCCATGTTGAACAAGTTAATATGGATGGTTGTGAAATGGATGACACTTTAGTAAGTGTACTATCACTGGCGCTTGTTGAAAACAAGAGCATCACTTCAATATCACTAAGGGACAATAATATTACATCTGAGGGTTGTGAATACTTGCTGGGTACCTTGGAAAGCAACCTGACTATTACACACCTTGATTTAGATGGAAATCAAATCGATGATCAATTACTGGATGAAATTGACCAAATTCTAGCTGAAAGGTCTTCATCTATGAATGAAGAAATCCCCTTGGATGAAATACTAGAGCGAGTACAGACTAATGACCCAACATTGACAGAAATTCTTCTCGATAATAGACAGCTAGGCGCATCAAATGAAACAGAGTTATTGTTTGATTATCTTGCTCAAAATACTGTTGTGAGAAAGATATCACTCATTAACAATGATATCGAGGACACCTTGGTCGCATCGTTGTCACTAGCACTTACAGATAACACAACGATTGAAGAAGTGATATTAAGTGATAACCAAATCACTTCAGAAGGTTGTGAGTATTTGCTAGGCACTCTAGACACAAACACAACTGTGTGTTATATTGAATTGATGGGAAATCAAATCGACGATAGACTGATGGAAGAAATTGATGCAATCAATGAGCAACGTTTTGAAAACATTACAGTTTCGGAGGCTGGATCTGTGTCAATGTCTAGATCAGAGAGCAGAAGTCGTGCAACGTCGTTTGGTCAAAGTCAGGCCACATCAATATCCGGAAGAAGTAGAGCAACATCAGCTTCAGGCCCCTCAAGGTCAGCAGCTAGTCAAAGCAATGCCACATCTAAATCTGGAAGTAGAAGAAGTGGCCAATCTACAGTCTCAGGCAGCAGAGCTTCGTCGGCAGCCTCAAGATCTAACGCAAGTCGAAGTCAAGCTACTAGTGTTTCTGGAAGTGCTGCCAGAAGCAGAGCAACGTCAGCTTCTGGTCAGTCTAGTAGGGCAAGCAGCTCGGCTGTCTCAAGATCTACTGGTGCGAGTAACAGCCAGGCTCAGTCAGCTATCTCTGGTAGCAGGGCAAGTTTATCTGCGGTATCAAGTAGAGCGTCATCAGCACAGAGCTCGGCAGTCTCTGGGAGCAGAGCATCGTCTGCCCAGAGCTCAGCAATCAGTAGTAGAGTTTCGTCTGCAAAGAGTTCTGTGAAAGTTGATTTAAGTAAGCCACCGTGCCATGAAATACCAGAGGAAACTGATGCCGAGTTGGCCAAACGAGCTGCCGTCATGGCGATAATGAAAGATACATCGATACCATGGCAGGAAAAGAACAAGCGGATCTTAGAAGCTCAAAAACAGTACTATGTTGATGGCGGTAACAAGGCAAGCGCCGAAGAAGATGATGACGGTGATGAAGACAATAGTACAGGTAGTATTGATGAGTTGATTCATAGAGTCGTAGCCAACGACAAAAGCCTGAAGAAGGTAGAATTGGATGGAAAAGAGCTAGGCCGGGAGAGTCAATCATCATTATTTAAGGCACTGAGTGCATCAAACAAGTATGTTACAACTCTTTCACTAGTGAACTGCAATATTGGTAATGACGGAGCTTCTGAATTGAAAGATGCCCTCAAGACCAATACAACACTGACTTCAATCAACCTAGAAGACAATCAAATCACTTCTAATGCAGCTCAGTCTCTAATTACCGTCCTTAAGGAAGATAATGATACTCTTCAATATCTCGAATTGAAAGATAATAAAGTCAGAAGTGGATTGTTGACAAGTATATCCAAACTTTTAGAAGCCAGAAGAGAAGAAAGTAATACTATCAGCACTGCTGGCAAGAGCAAGGGTACCAAGTCAACTGCTGGAGGTAAGAGCAAATCATCTGGAAAGAGTAAGTCTACAAAGTCAACTTCACAGAGTAAAGGGAGTCGTAAGAAGAAGAAGACCAGAGAGATAGTATAGCATGATAATTTTTGTTTAGCAAAAGATATTATGGTTTGAGTGTCAGTTTTGTTACTTCATATTCAATGGGCATTCCCCAAATGGATCGCCCTTCCCCATGCATTGATCACAAATGCAATTTGGAACACGAACATTGCTTTGGTGCACTTCACAGGGGTCAATACTTTCATCTTCCCAGTGGATTGTATAACATTTACTTTCACTATCCCAAGATCTTACATCTCCAAGCTGTCCATTAATATCTACACGTTCCAAGCCGTGGCATGTAACGGGTGTTCCCAGGGCAAAGATTACTTCATCACAGGAAAGAGATATCGGACCGCCACTGTAAAGAAGAGGCCCCTTGACGACACATCTTTCAAAGCTTTCATCATAGTACTGCCGAAGTTGATAGAACACAGCATTATCATTGTAATAATCTTGAGTCGAAAGAGCCCGAGAAGACTGAAACCTTCCAGCTTCGTTTGATGAAACAGATACTACTCGGACCATATAATGAGCTTTCTTGCTACTGACATCTTTAGTAACCTCATGATCAAGTCCATGATAGCGTGCGCTAATTCCATATAATTCTATAAATAACCGCTCCGCCTTTACACCAAAGTGATTGCACTTAAGTTCTTTAGCATAGTGCATGCCAGATTTAATTGTATCATTATGTGATTCACCAGACCATTTTAACCTTTGCTCATACATCAGTTTGTGACTCTTCAAACTATCATCATTAACTTGGCCAGACAGCTTAGAATTCACCATACGAATCAGCCCTTTTGCTCTCACAATACCATGCTCAAAGTTATTTGTCGTGGACACTTCAAGACTCTTCTCAAAATATCTCAATGCATTGGGGAGCTTTCTTTTGACTTCCTCTTCAACAATCATACACCCAAGTATTTCATATGCATAAGCTTCATAAACTCGGTCTTGATATGTTATTGGGATTTGCCTCAAGTTCATTTGCCCAGCTTTATGAAGAATAGAGTTGGCAACTTGCTCAGCCTCTTTTGTTTGGGTATAACTACGGTTATGGATCTTTGTTGTGAGGGATTCAAGTCTAGTAACCTGGGCTCTCAAAATCAACGTATGATTGTGTGGGTGATTCTTCTCAATGAATGAAACAAACATCTTCGCTAGATGAAGTGCCAATTCGTCAATATAATCCTGATGGCAATTCGGGCAAATTCTCCATGGATCTTCATCACCCTGTTTTCGATTATCGTACTTTTGTTCTGCATATTTGACAGCAGTGTACAAATCCAGCACTACCCCTACACGAACAGTTTCTCACAACCTCTCCATCCGATTCATCTGGCCCATCATCTAAACAAATATAACATGTTGGTTTATCCTCTTCTTTAATAGTTCTAGGTGGTGGTTTCAATTGCAACTCTCGATTGGCATTAATACAATCAGTACATCTTCTCTCGTATTGTTTTAACTTCCACTGTTTCTTACTAAAATTTGATTGCGGCAACTCATTGCAACATGCTGCACATATCTTCATGATTAAGTATAATATAACTGAGATGCTTTGTAAATATAATATCTTAGGGCACCTTCTTGTATTATTTTTGTTAAAAGTTGTAACTTCTTATACTGCGACCTAACTACTTATATAAACAACTACTGCAACTGCTCTTTATTATTGACAGTTACAAAATAATATATGTAATTAATTGTATAATACTTATGCCGCCCGCTAGAGGCCTGGTGGCGTTGATAGTAGTACATAGTATAAAAAAGATATGGTTCGATATCCTTTGAAAGTTTTCCTTCCTTCGATATCGAACTTCTTGTATGTTAAAGCAACATTTGTAACGATATAATATGCTTTGTTTGATGCAATCGTATAAAACTTTCACATCCTAATTTTTTTGCAACACATGACAAGGCAGTTAGTACTCAGTACTCGATGTCGATAGTGTTTGGCGTTGTGCTCTCTAACCCGAACCACTGTTGCAATATCTCGATAGAAGAAGAACATGTTCAGCAGAATGTTAAGACCCAGTCGTCGTCAACATCACGAACGAGTATCACAGAATGAAGACAGCGAAAATACCAATCAAAATGGAATTGTAATTCTTGATGACAACACTAACAACAATACTAACCAAGAACATGATTTAAATCTAGAAGAGGGTGATAATACTAATATTAACAATATGGATGAAGCAGATGACGATGATGAATTACGAGCTGCATTAGCATTATCTATGCAGCAGGATGATACTACTAATAATACTACAACAGGAGGAGAATCTCAAGAACAACAGTCTACAACTGTGGAAAGTTCCTTTGCAAATGAACAGCAAGCAACTAATACAACAACTAACAGAACAACTGTACATTTCACCTCCTCTTCATCAGACGATGAAGATGATATACTACAACCAAGCATACTAATACGTCAACCATCAACAATCTCTGCACAAACACAACGTGAATTACAACATAGAAGACAATCAACCTGCACTTTACTACTATTATTCTTCTTAATACGATTATGGATTGAGGCATTAATAGAAATGAAGCCAGAGTTAATATTCTTAAGTGTTATGGGTAGTGTTTGGACATATAGGTTCTTTATTAGTAGACGATTGGCTGAAGAGGAAGAAAATGAACAACAAGGTACTGTTATAACTGCTAATAATAGAGGAGAGAGTGGATCAGATCCAGCAGTTAATTATGATCCAGGTAAGTTGTTCTATTGTTTGGATTTTGATTGTGTATTATCTGTTGCAATATCTCTCACTCATAAAACATTAATATCATATACGCACATCTTATGCTCAAAGACTTGGGATTAATGTCCTTCCAGGCACAACTTGCACTAGCCATCTTGGAAAGTCAAAGGCAAGCATTTGAGAATACACAAAATGGTGGATATAATCGTAATTCAAATACAGATGATGATGGTCCCGGAGTAACACCTGAAGCTAAATCCAAATGGAAAACATACGATTGGGGCAAAGGGGATAATATTGAAGAGAATACAAAGTTGGCTGTTAGTACTAGTAGGAGTAGCTTAGAAGCAATAATTGAACGAGCTAATAGTAGTGGTACATTAGATGGTGGTGGTGGAGGCAGTAGTTCTAGAGATTATGGCACATTAGAACATGAACAAATAGATATAGAGGAACAGAAACAAGCAAATGGTTTGTTAGCATCATTAGATGACGAGGAACCAAGTTGCTCTATTTGCTTATGTGAATATGAAGTTGGAGAGAAGGTAACAAGATTACCATGTGATCATATATATCATACGTCATGTTTAAATTCATGGACTGAACATCACACAAGGTGTCCATTATGTAATCACGATTTAATGGAGGGGTTTGATCAACCTGTTAATGTTCAACAGATGGCACGACAACATGCCGAGGAAGCACGGGCTTTTCGTTCGATGGCGTTGAGTAGTTTAGGTAGACGGATACGCACTAGGAGAAGGGGTAGCAGTAGACGAGGGCAGTCAAGGGGAAATACTGCTTCTGCTTTACTTGCGGCGGCTGAGGATTCTATTGTTTGAGTTGTATTAAGCGCAGTGTCTGCAGAAGTATCGGGGAAGAGGATGTATATATTCGGTGTAGAGTTGACATGGATTGTGAAACTAAGGGGAGGTATGTGTCAAAGAATGTATTTATAATTTAGACATTTGTTGTATTTGTTATCGTCACCCACCGTGACCGATCTTCGTTTACTTCTTCTCGACAATCATACTACGATTTTCTACCGTCGGAACTTCTTCATAGCCACTTCCTTTGACCAACAACGATATAGATCCAGTTACAGTTGATACTTCCAATATGTCATCTGATTCCATCCTGGCTACGATTTTCATTGTAGAGCTATGGCTTGTGTTGGAAAACACATCAATGGAGCAAATTGCTGGCAATTGCAATTGAGAAGGAGACTGTGATGATGCAATATCGAAAGATGCCAACTTTTGTATATTTGCCGACGACCACAGGATGATTATTCCCTTTGAACATGAAGAGATGAATCCCTCCGGGCTTTTACACAAGGTTACTATACTACCGATATGAGCCTGATCTTCCTGAACAATCTTCTTATCTTCCCAAATTACAAATGAACCACAGCTGGTACCAGTAATGAGCTTGTTATCCAAAGAAATTCCACAGTTAAATGTATCAGATGTGCTGTTTTGAGATAAAACACCCTTTGTGATGTCAAGTGTTGATAGTCCAGTAGACTGCTCCGACCAAAAGTTGACTTGTTTCCCACCAGTTACAAGAAGACTTTTGTTTGTATCAAATATAGCAAAATGAATCTTATCATGACCAGCAAGTGAATGATATATCAATTGGGCGTCGTTCCATTCTCCAGATTGTGTCATGTAAATACAAATAGTTTGATCATGCCCATTTGAAGTACCAACACTCACAAGCTTCTTGTCATCCAGAGAGAATGAGAGTATAGAAATGTTCCGTTGTTGGCATCGATCATCGGATAGTATAGCAACTTGTTTGCACGTCTTGGCGTCCCATATTTTGATTGCGTTTGTATCACCAGATACTATCAATTGCCTTGAATGAGAACTACATATGGATGATACTGTGGTCTTGTGGGGAAAGGAATCAACCACCTGATTTGTTCTCTTGTCAAAGACGATGCAGTTTCCCGATGACGGATATATGATCTTATCTCCACTCTCGTCATAGAGAACAGAGTTGCATACTTTACTCTCACTTGGATCAAACGAAGTTGATGCAGATGTCACATCATCACCTCGATCATCAATGTCTTGTCTCCAAATCATTATTGTATTGTCCACAATACCAGTCGAAACAACATACCCTCCGGGGAGGAATCGAGTGTTGGCAACAGGACCGAGATGAGCTGGATATGTTATGAATTGTGAACTAGATGATGTACATGGGTATTGATGCATCTTTAATCGTCCAAGACTATCACCAGATACCACTGATGAATCTTGGACACTGCAGTCAAGAGATTGTACATCTGTCTCATTTTCTCTCCATACTCCTTGAACATTCCAACCAAATAAACAAGTTTCAGTCTCCCACTGACAGTCTTTGAGTTTACTTGCCTCTTTGATGAGCAACCCAGGACCTGCTTCATGAAACAACAACTCATTTGATTCGGTAGATGTTCGCAAATACTTGCCATCTAGACTAAAGTCAAAATTGATCGGTACTGAAGTCAAGTCAATAATTGATAGAAGAGATATATCAATGACTGCTGGATTTGTTTGGGTTGTGAGCTGATAGACACAAAGCTTCTTATCACCAGATCCAATTGCAATTCTATCGCCATTACTATGCCACTTAATCTCGTTTATATACGAGCGTGAGTCTCTTCTTTCTGCAATAATTTGACTGCCACCGTCATCAGAGATGTTGAGTATGATCCATCTGCCATTGATTGTCTTCGCATTGTCTTTGATTGGTTTCCCACACCCTATAGCTATCATCTTCCCGTGTGCATTCGGAGAAAAGGCACATGCTCGTGAGGCCATCTTCAAATCGATTGATATATTGTCTCGTGAATCAAAATGATTCCAAACTCGAAGAAAGCCATCATCACCAGTAGTTGCAAAGGTACCGTTGGGATGAACCGAGAGTCCCATAGGGGAGGACGAATGAGAACTTATCAATGCCTTGTTATCCCCTATCATGTTGGAGCCATCACTGGAAGATAGTTGGTATACCTCATTACCAGTTGTACCAACTAACATTGAATCGCCAGCCCAACAAATGGAAGAGATTGAGTGCGTTGTGTCTAATGTTTCAGTACTGATGGATATCATGCATCTCATTGGGCTACTATACAATTTGACTCGATCATTGGAGCTTGAAATGAAACCATCGTCCGATCTAGGAGAAATATTTGTTATTGCAGTTGTATGTGCCTTTAGGCGTTTGCAGACAGTCTTGTTGATACTATCAAGCTCAATGATATGACCCGTTGATGTACCAACCAATATATTATCCCCGTCATCAAATCTACAAATGCAGGTGTAGGACTCTGTATGATGTTTTAACGAGTCTAATGGTATCTCCTCGAACTGAAGTGAACCACCCTTGATGTTCCAGAAACGAACAAAGCATGTCCCACACTCAACAATAGAAGTTGAAGTACCTTTGAGGAATTGAATATCAAGCGTATTGCCATAGGTCAACGATATTGCAATTATTGATCTACTCTTCCACTCTTGTACGACAATCTCCGGTCGTTTACCGCTACTGACTGATACGATGAATTTACCACTGTCATCTATATCCAAGCATGACACTCCGTTTGAATGTCCATCGAGTAATGATAATGGCTTCATGGTAGTCAAGTCCAAGATGATTACAGAAGTGGAGGTACCGATTGCACAAATTGAAGTCTCTTTATGGATTGATGAGAGACACATAATCTCCCCGTCTGCAATATTATACAAGTCTTGATGATCATTTGATATATCAAATCTAATCAATGTTCTACCGGCAGTATATACAAGACAAGTCGTCGTATTAGACGTGCCTGTCATCAAGGACTGGAGATTATTCCTTACTCCGCTGCCACCGTAGCCATGAATCCTTTCAAGACAAAGTCGACTGCTAGGTAATGGTCCAGAATAAGATTGAATATAGTTTGATGGAGCACAAATACTTCGTGTCCATGGTCTTGGCGGCTTCTTGGTATCAGCAACCTTCTTATTTGAACTAAAGTCAAGAGTATCCATTTGATCAATCATTGTATCCATGTCTGGTTCAGACAAGGCAGGTTGGGCTCTATCAATCAATGGTGTCGTCGTAGGAAGTCCTTGTTCCCAAGTCAATGTATCCTTCCGCCATTGAAATAGACATGAATCATACTTGCTCATGGTATACACAAGAGTTGAATCTTTCAAGACTTGGATACTATCAACAGCTCCAGCGTGACCCTTGTATTCCAAATACAACGGTTGGTTTGTAGTGGTAGGAGGATGTGAAAAGACTCTGATATTTCCATTACTGTCACCAACTAGAATGGAAGACTTAGTTAAAAGAGTTGAGCAAGAGGTAAAACTGTTACCGCCTCTTTCTTCATACATGTTGTGAACACTTTCTAAACTTGAAGTGTATATACATGTGTCAGTTTCCCACACGGTATCAAGAAGGCTAAGTGGGGTCTTCAACTTGCCTTGTGTCGTCCAGTGCATTACTTCTCCACCACTACTATTCGAACGAAGGTATGAAGGCGTATTGGATTCTTCGCCGTCATCATCATATCCAAAGTCGATACTAATGATTGGACTCGAATGTCCGTCTCTTAGTTTGGCTAGAAGAGAGAACGAAGCAGTATCATGCAAGAAATACAAGCATCTTCCGATCCAAAGGCAAGTAGCTTTCCATCATTAGAGTAAGAACATACTGTCAGTGCTTCCAGGCTATTACTCCCTTGGTGAACAATTTCTAAATCACTGCCATTCAAGACAACAAATGATTTATCAGTACTTGATCTCGACGTGCCATCTCGACTGCCATAACCAATTGCAAGTTGGTCTCTATGTTGGTTATACGCAACACAAGACAGAGTTTCATCTTCAATATGACATTCACGAAGTATACTGTGATTGCTTTTATCCCATACTTGTACTCGGTTATTGCTACCAATTGTGATGATAGTGTTACCACCCAATGAAACATCCATCATGCTAGATTGACCAATAGTTATCATCTCAACATCGTCTTCATTGCTCAGTTGATAGAGTGAATCATTTTGACCAATTAGTATCCTGTCTTGTTCTGAGTTACAGCAAATGGTATCAATCACCCTCGCTGATTCGTCAAGTCCCTTGTTTGGTGATAGTTTATGAATAGGCTCGAGCTTATCATTGAAGAGATGAACTGTGCCACCATGTGTAGATGCACAAAGTCTGTCACTATTCTGTGGGGAGTTAAGTTGTGTGATCGGGCCAGATTGAAGAGATGCTATTAACTTTAAGCATACTCTTCCTTCCCATAGCCAAATACGACCTGATAGTGAACCAGTGATTACAGTATTACCTGCACACGCTATACTTGTCATTATCTCTCTTGTCGACAATCGATTAAAGACACCTCGTTGCTTGTTATAAGAAGGGTGGTTGTTTGTAACCTCCAACTTTGTGTAAAAGTATACATCTTCATTAGTACACACTCCAAATGAGTTGTCTGATGATAGAAAGCTACAGTCATAAATATCCAGTTTAGGCAACTTTGATGAATAGATTATCTTGCCTTCACGCCATTTGTAAATGGCAAGAGTATTATCTTTGTCGTTACCCATTACTAATAATAATTCTCCAGAAGGCGAGAAGCATAGTTTTGAAATCCCATCAGACTGATGAAGGCTTGGAGTTAGAGTAACAATGGATGACAGTGTCGCTAATGACCAAATGCAAATCTTCGAGTCTCTACCAACATCTGCAGATGCTACAATATCAACACCATCGTTTGTCTTGAAGGTATCAATGCTTGACACAAGGCCAGAATGGCTCATGAAGTATTCTTGTTTGAATTCACCATCCTTTTTCTGGGTCACCTTTATAAGTGTTGATCCAGCTGCATATACAACATCACCATTGGAACAATACTTTACTGGTGCACCGGCATTTCTACCGTATATCCAATCAAGAGATAGTCCATCAACTGGAGGAGAATGTGTATCTTCATCATTAGTTTTTTGTCGCTGTAAAAGTCGAAGTTGATCTCTCCAAGGCTGATCAGACTTGTTCTTATCATCTGTTTGTGGAATACAGAATCTTAGTGGCTTAACTGTCAGATCTTCCTTACAAGAAACACTGGTCGACTGAACCAATAAATCATCAAAGTGAATGAGAAAGGCTAAAGTTTCTGCACAGCTGAAGATGTAGTTGACAAACTCTGCCTTATCTAGTTTGTTGCAGTCTTCAACTATCAATGCATGAGACTTCAAGCTTTCAGGCACTTGATGAAGATCAAAGGCCTCCATCACTAGTTTATCAAGAACATCTACATTAGCTGATGTTGTATCATGGTGAGTAGTAGTTGATATTTTGGAAGCCCCCTGATAGAGTTGTCTCAAGCAAAGCGTAGCCTCATTTATGCTGAGCTCGGAGGCTTCATTAAAGTCAAAGAGGTTAAAGATATATTGTACCTTCACGTCTAATTGCATACCCGATATTAAAAAGAGGGTTGACAGAAATTGAAACGAGTCAATCAATGAAGAATCTGATGGTGATGTGGCGTTGTCTGGCGAAGCGAATAGTTTAAAGATTGCATCCGAACATTCATTGATACCCGATTCAGAGAGTCTCAAGTATTCATGTAGGCTGATGTGTAATATTTGCCTCAATTCTTCACTGCTTATTGCAAAGCTTGATTCAGTTACTTCTTCACATACGACTCTGATTCTTTGCACCGCGGATGTTGGCAGATTAGAAAATGGTTTCACTTCCTCTCTAATCGAGGCCTTGCCCAATATCTGGCCCATAATGTTACTTCTTACTTGGGACGATAGAGTTGTTGCAATTGCATTGTCGAATTGTGAGACGGACGATGTGTCGAACTAACCGTGTTTTGTATCATCTTAAGTAATACAAAGATATGCATTTAAATTCAAAATTCAACTACATATAATCGAATCGACAGGCGCATGCAAATTCCCGGGTAGGTCAAGATGGGAGTTAAATTTTGTTAGTGAATTCAATGTGACATCGCCAATACCATACTGCCAAAAATGGGACTCAGAGATCTTCGTCTTCACACCTCTTATTTTAACCTGCTACAGCCATCACTAGAATGATACACCGTTAGGCTAGCAACAGAAAAACGTACCATATATACGAATACATCCTATGTTATTTAGTACAGTGCAACAAGTCACCCCCCAGTTGAGTATTTGACCTCGTTTAGGGATAAGAGTAGGGATAGCGGACAAACGCACTGCGAATGCATCTCAAATTGTGACTTTATAACTCCACAAATCCCCAGATAAAGACAGATGTCCGATTCTCTGTGCATTTTTATCCTAACCCAAAAAGCTCCTAAAATTACCTAATCGTTTACTTTTTTTGCATTCTCATTCAATAATCGTATCAATATCATCAATCTATTGGGTGTTTATTACCACTATCTCTTGTTGTTTAGATTAGAAGATCAGACACTGCCTTTTGGTATATTACAGACGGTCACCGTTTTTTTAATACCCCCAACACATCAACAACAGATCAACTTGAACACATCTTGTGTACTTTCTTCTTCTAAAAATTTAATACATCAGGATGAATAATAATTTGGATAATAATGATATGCCATCCTTGCCCAATA
>Ga0214480_100007_pt1 | contig 68349 bp, 62 predicted proteins | sample M1_20Mar14CPVII9_3_FD_165042 | JGI IMG/M metagenome (GOLD analysis project Ga0214480, IMG submission 165042) | Marine eukaryotic communities from Monterey Bay, California, United States - M1_20Mar14CPVII9sort6BwellE17 | ecosystem: Environmental > Aquatic > Marine > Unclassified | place: USA... | reverse complement strand
CCAGAAGTAGAAGCCTACTTAGTTGATAAAGATGAAGTTGTTATTGCAACACCTACTAAACCATGGTATAAAAACAAACGAGCAATATTGTTAGTTGGTTTGGCGTTTCTAATTGCTGTATTGTCGATTGTATTGGGTGTTACCCTTTCATCCTCTAATAACAATGAATCAAATGAGAATATATCATCATCAAATACTGCTCTTACAGAAGAAGGTGTAGTTACAACAACCTCGAGTAGTAGTATAGCCCCTTCATCATCAACATTTAGTGTCTTTGTTCCGGTATCGGAATCTGTTGCACCTTCTCCGCCTTCTTTAGCGACTGAGTTACTATCTGACAGTCAAGCACCCACACCAGCACCATGCTATGATATTAATATAGCCATTAAGTATGATGGATATCCAGCTGAAACTTCATTTCAATTATACAAGGTTGATGTTGATGGTAGTAAAGAGATTATCCAATCTCATTCAGCCAAGGTCGATGATAAGTTTTATAATGAAACAATGTGTTTAGAAGAGGGAATGTATGCATATACCATCTTTGATGCTGATGGTATCTGTTGTTCATATGGCAACGGGAGTTATAATATAAAAGACACAGATGGTACATTGATAGTAGAAGGAGGGGAATTCAAGCAAGTTGAGATGACAAAATTCTCCCTTCCGTATGTTACTGATTCGTCACCACCTATTGAAGAAGTGGTACTACCCCCAGATGATCAGGATGAGTGCTATCAAATAGAAATTGCAATCAAGTATGACGGGTATCCAGCTGAAACATCATGGGAGTTACACAGATTAGTTTATGATAGCGATGAAGATGAGTTGTTGGATTCACATGCTGGGTCAAGTGGTGACACATCATTCAATCAAACCAAATGTTTGCCAGAGGGAGAATATAACTTTACAATTATAGATGCCGACGGTATCTGTTGTTCATATGGACAGGGTAATTACAATATAACTACTCCGAATGGCGGGGTACTGGCCGAAGGTGGAGAGTTTACAGGGTCGGAGAGTTCAATGTTTGTTTTTCCATTCGATTAAGTGCATAGCACGCTAACTTAAAGTGATGTGTAATAATACAAAGACAAATTCTTATTCTTTAACTACACATCCGTCTCCCCTCGATCCCCTTCTTCAGTTTTGCCTTACCATCTACACTACCATTTGAATCCAAGCTCATTCAATCTATCAATGCCTCTTGTGTGAGTTTCGTCTTCTTACCTTCCTTGAATAACTTGTATTGGGCACGTTGGTTGATAATCCACCAATCCAGTGAGCCTTGAATACCCCTAGGTACATCAATGTTGCCATTAGCTAACTTGTACTGTACAAGTTCAGCGAATCTCTCCTCCCACGTCTTGTATCGTCCTCCTTTACTCCCTACACCGAGGCCGAAGCTTGCAATAGTCGCCCATACAATTTCTTCATAACTTCTACCAATTACCTTGCCCAAAAGATAATGTAACTTAGTCTTCCTTGTGCCAATCATACGATTGTCCTTAGAAATCGCCCAGTTTGCAAATTGAAAGAACCTATGCTCCTCGACTTGGTCCATCGTCCTAGCTCTTGAGGTAGGCGGATTTTCTAAAAGCCAATCGTCTAGCCATCCTACCCACTTGTTAAACTCTCTCTTATTAGTACTGTCAACACGGCATGGATCTTTATCTTTGTCGGCGTTTTTTGATGGGGTGTCATACTTGATTCCTCTGTCACTTGCCATCATACACACAACCATCATCCACCACAGTTTAGCATATGACCAGCCAGTACACTTATCCAAGACACCATGAAGCCTTTTCTTTGTATGGTCCTTTATCTTCTTTTCGTCTTCCCCTGCAACTTTTTGTTGTAGGTACTGGATGACATTTCCTTCTCCTCCATTGATTGCATCTGCATTCGTCCCTTCCCATTCATCAAACAGCCTTTCCAATTCATTAAATGCAGCCTTGAAACCCTCCATATCTGCTGTTTTCTTTGCATTGCTTCGGATATCAGAAAGACTGGCACTATTGAAAGGCATCTGAAATCCGTCGGGAGGAATTAGCTTAGGGTCATACTATACCATAGATAGTTGTGAGTTATAGGAGTGAGGCAGGCAATACATCATATTCATATATGTATTAGGCCCTTATCAATACCGATACAACTTACCGCATCATCACATGGGAGACTGTCCTCGTCGAATTGCAAAGCATCCAATCCAGCCGCCTCTTCACCTTGTTTAGGGGAAGAGGGGGCTCGGATCATCAATCCTTTGCCGCCCACCTTTTGCACATCGTCGGAGACGCCCACCAACCGTATGGGACCGGCTAGCTTCTCCAAAGATGTGGAGATGGTAGTATGATTCGACATGAGACTCTTAGCCACTAATTCGGATCCGAATCAGGCCACTGGTAATAGTTGTTGCTACTACCAATCCAGCCTTGTGGTCTCTCTAGACTCTAGGTGGGGCCATAGGCAAGGGTGCTTGAAGTTCTTTTCTCAACATTAGATATGTCAATTATCCACAGGGAGGTTGACAACTTTCTTTCCCGTCCCGTAAAAACATCGTGCTTCTAACAATCTCCATCTCGCTTGTAATAGAAGAGGTTGTGCTTCTAATCTCCATCGCTTGTAATTGAAGAGGCGTAATTGCACAGCTTGTTCTTGTCCTCCTGGTATATTGGTATTGATTGGTATGAAGCTCAACTGATTGGTGGGTGCTTCCATTCATGTATGTGTAATACTAACTAGTAAAACGTTTCATTGTTTTTGTGTCATGTGAATCGGGATCTAATGAATCGACTGACTACTAAGTCCATCCCCAGTTGAACCAACTGTTGATATGATTGAGATACTGACTTATGCAAAGGCTTAGTCGAACGATCAAGTCAAGTCTGTAGTAATAATGTAACCATTGCAACTGGCCCTCTCTCCTCTTTAGATCGACAGAGCTACTTCATGTAAGTGTAATGTACAAGATGAAGATGTGTCTATATAAATGTGTAGCTCTCGTCACATCTATCTCATCTTGATATTCTGTCAGCCCCCTGCCGATCGATATTTATCTGCGGTATGTTTGGTTTAAGGGGCCTCTTCCTTGCTCCACCAAGGTGGTATGTATCATGACATTGAAACTATGTGGCCTCGATTGACATCTCATGTGAAATATTCAGTCCAACTTCTCAACTAACGTAGGTATCTACTACACCTAACTAAACTTCATGTAATTTGGTTTCTCCTAAACCGCACTAGCTTAGACAGAGATGATTGAGCTAGCCGCCTTCTACCATCCAACCCACATCTTATTCGGGTGTTAGCTTTTCATCCTTCACCTTGGCCGCCTTCATTTCATTCTGTTCCACAAGTCTCTCAACACGATTGGCCTCAAGTGAATTTGATACTCTTGCCTGTCGAGATACAGCCTCGGCGTGGCTTAACCCTTCATCAACAGCCGCCTCCACTGATGCTGCTGCCAATATGGCTGCTGATTCCTCATCCCCGTCACCGTTAACCCCAGTATCATCATCATCATTATCCGAACTCTTTCTATTGAAGAAGCCACGGACTAAACTCTCATCTCCATCCTCCTCGCCGTCTTCACCCTCGAAGAATCCGAGCAGCCTCTCAACCTTGACTTGGAATATCCTCTTGGCATCTACTTCTACTACCTCGAAGTTCCATCCGCGGCTCATAACAAAGTCCCCCTCATGAGGGATTTCACCAGCACAAAAGCAGAGGAAGCCGCTGAGGGTGCCGTATTCTTTCAGAACTTCTTCCTCGTCGAGATTTAGGCCAAGGACGGCATCAACATCTTCGAGGTCGGCATCTCCACGGATTAAAAAGGTACCATCTTCTTGGAAAGTTATGGAGTCTTCACTAAAGACGAAGTCGTCCTCGTCGTCTTCATCATAGATTTCACCAACAACCTATTAAGTGGATGGTACACGGATCGAATTGGAGTGTCAGGAAGGGGTATAAGACAAAAGTCATAACATGTGCACATCATATGCACAAAAAACAACTCACCTCCTCAACGATATCCTCCAACGATACTAATCCCTCTGTACCTCCATACTCATCAACAACCACAGCCATATGCACCCTCCTCCTTCTCATTTCTTGCAATACACTCCATCCATTAGCCGTTTCTGGTACAAAGTAACAAGATTCAATCAACCCCGCATCATCAATGGTAGTTTCCATACGTGATGCTAATTGAGATCCCGTCAAGGATCGGACATATCGATCCATTGTCTTACCCGTTGGTGGATCAATGAATGATAACTTTCCAATATCTTCCTGTGCCTGTTGTTGTTGTGCTGTTGATGATGGTTGTTCAATTGGATTCTCATTACCCTCACTTCCACTGCCATCATCCCCATTCACAATCGAATCATCCCCAGTTTTACTTGCTGGCTTTTTATATTCTTCACCATCAACCAACACTCCCTTAACAAAGAAGTCCAATACACTCTTTGCCAACACTATACCCACAATATTATCAATCTCACCATCATATACTGGTATACGACTATATCCACTTTCCCTCACAACTCCCAATACTGATGCTACACTCATACTCTTGGGTACAGCCACCACCTCCACTCTAGGCTTCATAATCTCCCTAACCTTCTGATCTTGTAAATTCAATACACCCTTGATCATTTCTTGTTCCGAATGATCAATGGTACCCGAATCTCTAGCTCCCGTAACAATTAGCCGTAATTCTGAATCAGTTACACCTGAATTTTCTTTTGTCCGTACACCAAATAAACGTAATGTACCCTTTGCCAAACCACTTAAAGCAAACCCCACTGGACCAATCACATTCGCCAACATATTAATAGGTGGGACCATTAATCGTGCTACACGTTCGGCATTAATAACACCAATATTCTTGGGTAATAACTCTACAAAGAATAAGGTAATAACAGTTAGGAAGATTGCACTCCATTTCTCGGCGTATGTGCCAAAGATATGATCTGCTAAATGCGTGAATAATGTAGTAGCGTAGATACTACATGCTGTTGATGTTACTAATATGGTAGTTAATACACGTGTGATATCTTCATTTAATGCTTGGAATGTACCTCGTTTTTTAGACCCTGAAGAGGCTTTTTGTTTCTCCTCCTCTTCGGCAAATTCACGAACTTTCCATGGATACAATGTAGTTATGGCAATTTCAGCAGCATGGAATAATGCCAATGCGGTAAAGATTCCTAACCATATTGCTAACTTGGCGAATAATTCATTATTGGATAGTGGTGTTAGTACTGCATCTGGATCTCGCTTTACTATACCACCGGATGCGTTTGCTATACGTGATGTACTTGAGATTAGTAGTGTGGCGAAGGCACATAGTAGTCCGTAGGTTGGTCTAAGACTGCGTTGTTGTTTGTTGAAGAGATTATGTTTGTTTTTGGTGAGTATTGAATTGCTTGAATTATTGTTGTTGATGGGTTGTGTTGATCGTTTCAATTTTTGATTGATGGATGTAACTTTATTAATAACTTTTGACCGCATTGATTGTGAGGCATTACGAGCCCATCTTATTGGATTTCTACTAACTCGCTTCTGTTGTTGTGGAGGTGATACTGAAGTGGCAGTTAATGTAAATGGGCAAACATGACCAATGCTATAATTTATATCACATTCAGCCTCCTCCGATGCTTTGAGGATCGATTGTGACTGCTGTTGTAATCTAGATACACCGCTATGATGCTTAGATTTAGAAGAAGTATGGTCACCGCAGTACATACGAGGTGATGTTGCAAAGGCAGCACATCTCGATGATGGAGAAAGTGATGTCATTGATGATAATTTGATGGCCAATACCGAGCTCATATTGACAGACAGCAGACATACGCCCACCACCATTGTATAGCCCATTGATAAGAGAGTTGCCTTCATTATGATAGATTATATATCCTCAAACACTGGATTGCAATATACACCCCTGGTCAATTGCTAGACTATAATTCTAATTCCCATGCTACATAATAAAGATAGAGGGGAGAAATGAAAGGATACCGATTTAATTTTATGAGAGTGCTTGCTGAAATGATATGTCATTGCCATTTGCCATACACACAAGCACATTGACAATACAATATAATTCATCTCGTATACTAATAGTGTAAGAAGTATATCAGTTTTTAACGCTCTATCGATTAGTAGTGGTTTGGTTTCAGGCCGATACAGTATATACTTTTATCAAATTTCTATACCAAAGTTAGTACATACACATCAAAATTGCAATAACATGGAGACATTTACAGATGATACTGTGGTTGCACTGGCCTCGTTCCTGTCACCAAAGGATATGTTAAGTTTAGCATTAACTTGCAAAAGATTTGGTCATAAGTACGGTACTACAACGAGTCGATCAAGACGACTGGCTGCTAGAGAAGCAAATAAAAGTAAAAGTGGAGGATCTGGTAGAGAGGTGAGGCAAAAAACAGAGCCGATATCATTAATGGAAGTTGCAGCACGTACGGTATTATATGCTAAATGGACAGATGAGGAAAAGAAGGCTCTATCCAGACGGGAGAATGAGTCATGGATCGGCTTATACCAAGAGTTTCTTAAGTTGTTTCATTATCCATTGCAATTTGATAAATTGGTTGGCGATTGTGTTGAGTATGAAGCAAACAAAAAGTCAGTTGTATGTCGAAATCTATGTGGCGCATGGGATGCATTTCATTCTGCGATTTGCACCAATATCATGAGAGCTGGGAGGCATACTGTTTCGTTCAATGTCAATAATCCATATCATAGCGGAACTACATTGGGTATTATGAGGCCAACTACGGAAGAAATTACTATGTTGAATACCTGCTATCCTGTCTTTGATGACCTCTCGACGTTTTCTTTGAAGCGTTATGGGAGTTTATACCGCAACAGTGTTGACTCCTGCTTATTGAGTACTATCAATGGCCAGGCGTTCATCTGTAAGAGATGGGAAGTGGACCCGCACACAGATATGAATGGTTGGGAAGGGATGGAAGAAATTCGTGAGACCTCTTTCAAACTAGGATTCGTATTGGACCTTGACGAGGGCACATTAGATGTATATAAGAATGATAGACTTCTTGGAAACATGGTTGCTGGATTGACTGGTGAATATTGTTGGGTAGTCTCGCTACGTCCAGAATACGACGTAAATGCATCAAAGATCGTTTCCATTAACCGATAATCTTTTTGTAGACTGGATGTATAATATCTATTCTCATACATTAAAGGCCCTTTTCGATTCCGGTTACTGATATGTCTAGTTTAAAGTAAGAACTGATCATCACTATACCCGATATTAACACATACCTCATTCCCCACCAACTCTAACGTCCTCCACGCCACAACTGCCCCTTCTCATTCTCTACTCATCTATCCCGCATCTACTTCTTCTTTCCACCCTTACCCTTCTTCTCACCCACACTCAATGGCATGGCTTCACGTTCAAAGGGTAAGAAATCAATTCCACCCATGAATGGCACCAACACCTCAGGTACCCTAACACCATTCTCTTCTTGATAATTCTCAAGAAGACAACAGATACCACGTCCGGTAGCACACAACGTCGAGTTAAGGAAGTGTACATATGATGCCGTCTCCTTTAGCATCTCCTCCTTGGTTAACTTGGCACCACTCCCCCCGCCAGTCTTCTTCTGTCCACAACGAGCACCCACACCACGTGCCTGGAAGTCGGTACAATTTGAACAACTGACCAACTCACGATATGCCTGTTGACCAGGGAACCATGCCTCCAAATCATACTTCTTAACAGCAGCATCATTCAATGCACCACTAACAATACAAACAACGCGGAATGGAAAGCCTAAACTTTCATAAAATTCCTTGGCAGCATCAATCATACGTGTTTGTTCTTTCGCACTTTCCTCAAAGTCATCTTTCACAACACAGAATTGTTCAATCTTTTCAAATTGATGTACACGGAAGATACCACGAATATCCCGTCCTGAACTACCAGCCTCCTTACGGAAACATGTTGAGATACCAGCATATCGGAATGGTAATTGTTTATCATCAATCCATTCATTCTTGTGATAACCACAGATAGGTTGTTCACTTGTTGCAATTAAATACTTCTCTGAACTACCCTCGGGATCATCCGTCTTTCCACTAACCTTGTAAAGCTGTTCATCAAAATCTTCCAATTGGGCAATACCGGCCATAACATCCTTATTCATCATATACGGTGGCTGTAACACCTGATAACCACGTTTCCTTAAAAATGCAATACTATAATTAATTAATGCCTGATTTAATAACACGCCGGCATTTTTTAAAAAGTATCCACGATGGCCCGCCACGGCTTGTCCACGCATTGGTTCATATCCATCAATACGCCATAGTAGATCATCATGTGTTAATGGTTTCGTGGGGGGTAATGTATATGTTAACTTTGAGATGGGTGATGGTAATAATGGTTTATCACCGGCATTTTCAGCCTCCAATGGTTCAGGATATAAAGAGACTACAACATTATCTTCATCTTCATCTTGTGAAATGGGCACTTCGGGATCAACAATGTTACCAATTTGATTTAGTAGTGTGTCACGTTCCTCAGCAATTAATGGTAACTGCTCTTCCATTTGTTTAATTTTAAGTTTGGTAGATTTCACTTCGGCAACCTCGGCATCACAATCTTCACCTGCTTTTTTCTTTGGGGCGATTGATTTTGATAATTTGTTCAAGTTTGTACGTGCCGTGTCGATATCTCCACGGAGGGTACGCCATGCTTCATCTTTGGTTAATACGTCATCTACTATTTGTGGGTCTTTATATCGTTGTTGCATGTAGGTACGATATTTATCGGGATTACCACCCTTGTAGGTACGGAGTGAGTTTATGTCGATTGGCATGGTTGTTTTATTGTTGTTTAGTATATCTAAGGGGGTATTGTGTGGTATATTAGATACGTGCACTATAAGTATTCGATATTTGCAAGCCAATGAAAAATGAACAATTAGCGGTGAGTTGAGAAAAGGATACGTATCTTAGGAGGATACCAAGCCAAATTTCCCATCCCCTTCCTCATTCTAATGCTAAACTCAACCTTCTACTACAAACTACTCGATGGGGTGGTTGCATTGTCTTTCGATTATTTGAACAGTACGGTATACAAACTATACTCTTTAGTTTTGTAATCTTACATAGTCGTGATATATCTCCTCCACCCTTGAAGCTTTCCCCCAGTCCAGTCTACAAGAGAACAATACATCACACCTTGAGCTCAAATCACCTGCCAATAGATACCGATATGTCTCCACTTAATGATCTAAACGAGACTACCCAGCAGTATTCTCCAACCAACCCACGAATCATAGTTCCAAGACGTCTATCATTCTTGTAAACATCTAGCGTTCCCTCATCAAGGTCCAGTACCATTCCTATTTTGTATGAGGCCTCGTTATTATGTTCTATCCCTCCCCAATCAAATGACTGAAACTCATTTTGCTCCAAAACCTTCTCACGCTGATCCTCATACATAGCTAACAATTCAGATTCCTTCCACATCTTCCATCTCTTGCGGATAGAGCCATGTCCCATAGAAGTGTCCATTAAACAACAGTCAATATTGTTATCGTTGTATAAACTCTCGTAATCTTTCAAAGAAAAGCTAGAGAGGTCATCACAGACTGGATGGCATTTCCTCAAAGTTGTAATATCATTCGTAGTTGGTCTCATGATGCCACAACTAATTGCCAAGCTTAGACGATAACTCAGGTTGAATTGAAATGAGACGCAATGTTTCCCAGCTCTCATGATATTGCTGCAGATTGCAATGCCACAATCATAAACTTCCCTCGGGCTTGAACAAACTTTTGTTTTGTCATTATTGTCAACATGTGAAATGCTATCCCCAGCCAACTTATCAAATTGCAATGGTGTATGAAATACTACTATGAACTCTTGATATATACCAATCCATGACTCTTCGCCACGTCTAGGTAGTGCATTCCTTTCGTCCTCCGTTGCTAAAGCGAATATTACCGTATGTGCTGCAACTTCCATTAATGATATCGAATCTGTTCTTTGCCTAACTTCTCTCGTATCCTCTTCTCTAGCTGCCGATCGTTTCTTATTATCTGCACCATTCTTATCACCAAATTTTTTGCATGTTAATGCTAAACTTAACATATCATGTGGTGATAGGAACGAGGCTAATGCTACTACTGTATCATCTGTAAATCTCTCCATTATATAATAATTGCAATTTTGATGTACTAACTTTGGTATAGAAATTTGATACATAAAACAATTTTGTTAATCGGCCTGAAACTGCCTTTGGGCGAAAGTATTGGGTATATTTGTCAGTGTAGGATATTATTTATTGCAATAGTATTGTGGTCTCAAGGTAGCATACAGCATAGCTCTTCCTCTCCTCACTTCCTCCACACTGCACACTCTCATAATAACCGGATACCAAAACGGTTGTATCTTTTTATTCGGATGGCCGTCGATCGGATCATTTTATGCCAATAATCGACAAAAATGGCTATCACTATCTCTCCTCTTTCAATTGATTGAAGCTTGCCGCCTTTCACTATTAAGCGCTTAGGAGCAGAGTAGGAGGAAGAGGTGCTATACTAAAAAACAATGACGATCTGCTCTCGATATACTAGAGCAACTTATTAGGCCATTGCATGACAGCATAAAAACATATCTCGTGCATACATATATCACAGCAACGACGATAGTATCTAATATGTCATCAAACAACAATAATCCACCATCATCGCCTAACTTACCACTATCCGATACAATTCTACTACAATCCTCAAAAGATAAACAAACTTCTACTTTATTAAAAAAGCAGGCTATTGAATCAAATCACAATTATAATTATGCAAAGGATTATACACCTACTAAACAGAAGCCGTCAGATAACGATGACGATGTAGTTACAGAGAATGATATAGAGAATGATATAGACGGTGGCGAGAACGATGGCATCGCCGGAGAGAATGATGACAGTGGTATAGAAGAGAACACTGCGGCTATCAATCCGGCAGTCAAAATGAAGAGCTTGGGCGGTGGATCTATAAACGCCAAGGACGAGAGCAATGTATCACCTACTGCTCTATCGGCGGCAGCACTATTAAATGACTCAGATGACAACAACAACAATGAACAACAAGAGCCAGAATCGATAGTAGAAGCTCCAGACTCATTAGATACAGCAGATGATGCATCGTCGTTACAAGGGGTTAAATTGGTTGATGAAGAATTGGGTAGTACAAATCAAGATACGCCATCAGTAGACAAAGCGGTAGTAGCAACTCCATCCAACACAACAGACCCGTCACCAAGTCAAGAAGATATAGAAGCATCTCAATTCCAAACATCCCGTCGTCGCTGTCGCTACCTAACCCTCTTCACATTACTCTTCCTAACCATATCAATAATAGCAATATCTCTAGGCATAACTATCGATCATACATCGTCCAACATTAACAAATCGTCAATATATATAGAATTACCAACCGTTTCTCCTACGAATGTACCATCTTGGAGTATAAGGCCTACTGGTAGTCCGTCTGATGTACCAACGGTTAGTCCTAGTTTGAGTAATATGCCAAGTGTGGCGCCGAGTGTTAGTATGCTACCTTCTTGGGCACCCTCAGAAGCGCCTAGTGTTAGTGCTATGCCGACTTTGAGTCCGTCAGGGGAGCCTACGGCTGAGGTGTGTATATGTTGATAATGTCATATTCTATGTGTCGTTGTGTTGATCTCTCCCGTGTCTTTCCTTTGTAATGTTGTCTTACTCATCTCATGTAAAAATCTATCTTTCAACTCTTGAAAATCTCAATCCATTGAATGCAAATACACTCTATAGCCATCAATTACACCCTCGGAATATCCATCACAATCCCCGTCGGCATATCCGACTGCTACTCCTTCCCTAAGCCCATCAGGTAAGAGACAGATTGTTCGTTGTTAAGTCGTTTGTTCTAGTGCATATGATATGGACTTGCACGTCGCTAACCCCTCTCCCCCCCCTCTCTCTCCCCCTCTCCTATTCAACTCTCGTGTAATACTTTGTTATAGAGAGCCCAACTCAATCTCCGTCGGGATTCCCTTCGGTTAGTCCTACTGATCATCCTAGTTCAAGTCCATCTGGTAAGCATGTAGTTGTTCATTGTGTGTATATGATATGAAGATATATGATTTGCAACTTACTAACCCCAACCTCTATCTTCTTGAACACGCTCGTGTTAAAATTCTGCAACCTATTGTTCTACTACTTCTATAGAGAGTCCAACAATATCATCAGAACCATCATCATCACCAACAACTTCACCATCAATATCAACACAACCATCCTCGGCACCATCTATGGAAATTGAACCATTACGTACTTTACTCTCTAATGCATTACCCAAATCTAAAAGTTCATTATTCAGAGAACAAACCAATCAATATAGAGCATTATATTGGTTATATTATGATACTACCAATTATGATACATATTCAGATGAAGAGAAGATACAATTATGGAGTTTAGGTGTATTCTATTATGATACTTTGGGTCATCAATGGTATAATAATAGTAATTGGTTAAGTGATACGAATGTTACTGTTTGTGATTGGTATGGTATAACGTGTGGTAGTGCAAATGATAATAACAATGTAGGCAATAACAATGCAGAGGAGGGTGTCTCATCAGAAGGCAAAGTAATCAGTATAGACTTAGCAACAAACAGAGTACGACGAGACATATCATATGAAATTACACTCCTATCATCATTACAATACCTCGGCTTAAGTTACAACTCATTAGGCAAACTTGAAGAATGGTTATTCTCCATGCCATCTTTAGAAGTTATAGATTTAGATGGGAATGGCATACAATATATACCTAATAATATACCCAAGAAGAATCGATTGAAGGAATTGTATTTGGCTGAGAATGAGATATGGGAGATACCTAGTAGTATTGGACGATTGAGGAATTTGGAAGTACTGTGGCTATGGAATAATGACTTGGAGGGGACTTTGCCTGACTATTTGAGTGGCTTGAGAAATCTTGGTAAGTTCTGTTTCTGTTCGTCGTCAGTCGTTCAGGTGTTCCTCCTCTCGAGTTCATCTCGTGTCCTTATGCACTCATATCCATACTAATGTTTTCTCATATCACCTCCCTCTTCAAGCCGAGCTTGATGTAGAAGATAACTATCTATCAGGTGACTTATGGCCAATCGCAGAATTACCAAACATACAAGCATTCTATGCCTTTGACAACTTGCTCGGAGGAGAAGAAACTACAAGTCCATACTCCAATATTACCACCGCCGATGGTAGCCTTGAACGATCACCTATATTACAAGTTTCATCACTGAATAAGCTTGATATATCAACCAATTACTACTTTGGTACGATACCTGCATCAATTGGTAGCGGATCAATGAACAAGTTGACTGAGTTATACTTGGAAAACTTGGAATTAGATGGTAGTATCACACCCGAGCTATTCAGTCTAAGCAAGCTCGAGAAGTTATATATCGGTATCAATTACCTGGAGGGGACATTACCAATTGAAATATCCAATGCTAAGAATCTACAATTCTTCAGAGCTCAGAATAACTATCGTGAACGTGAATCGAATGGACGACTTATATCCAAGGGTGTGATTGGATCGATACCAACAACAATTGCCAAACTGTCACGACTTGAGGATTTACGTCTTGAGAATAATTACATTAGTGGTACCCTACCAAGTGACATGGGTGACCTTGAATACTTGGCCCGAGTACAATTAGAGTTGAACTTGATACGTGGTCAATTACCAACATCTCTTGAAAGTTTGACATATTTGAAAACATTTACTGCCTCGGGTAATTACATGGATGGTCCGTTACCGAATGAGTTACGATCTTCAATGAATATGACTACTCTGCACTTACATGACAATGCCTTTACAGGTACTATACCCACTCAATGGGGTAGTATGACCGAGCTTACATCATTAGACTTATCATATAACGAGTTAACAGGCGAGGTACCGACCGAGTATGGTAACTTGATCAAACTTGAAAAGCTCTACTTGGAATGGAACAAGCTCTATGGTTTCATGCCCGAGGAAGTGTGTTTGTTAAAGGAAGATGATGACATTGGCAGTCTAGACAAGTTGGTTGCTAATTGTGATACACCTCGGAAGAATACAGCACGACCAACAAGACGACCAGTAGTATCATCATCAGGAGAAGAAGTAAGGAGAGCTCTTCAAGATGCAGTGGTAGTAGTGCCATTGCCAACGACTCCTACTCCAACTGAACCACCTTCTGAATCGCCGACGGAAAGACCTACCGAATCTCCTTCATTCTCTCCGACAATGGTGCCCACAACAAGCCCCACTGTCGAGTACTTTTGGGTATGTAAATGCTGTTCATATTGTCAGCTTGATCCTAAGATACATCCCACACTCAAGCCCACGAAACGACCCACGCCAAGTCCAACTATTAGCGTGGCACCAAGCCCAACGAGGGGTGTAGAAGAAGATGATGATGGTCCTAGTGGTAACTGGTGGGGTAATAACTAGAAGATACTTGAATAGAGAGGGAAATGGAAAGTGTAGTTGTTATTTTGATAAACATAACTCTGTTAAAAGATACCCTCTTCTGTTTATCATTCATGCATGCCATATCACATGAGTTGAGGCTAATACCCAATACTCACTCACATGGAAATGGTAATCAACCAAGACGTAATATAAAATAATACCAAACTGAACATAAAGAGAAGTCAGACCAGTGCCCCCTGGATTGTCATGCTTTTGGCGATAAACGAATATTAAAAAAATCAACTAATTACATCACTTCTATTCTTCACTATCCTCTAACAACTTTGCTATGCTATGTCTGTGTGCTCTATGTGTTTAATGGTACATTCTAATATTCTATAATACTTTATATGAACAGATAAACAATTAAAATTGTTGACTACACAATGAACAGTAATAATAACGAGGAAGGTGAAGGATGGATGGTCAACATCGAGGAGAATGAGGTGGAGGTGCCAATCAACAATCAGAATGAGGTGAATAATCCTCCTCCTGATCCTGCCGCTGAAGAGGAGCAAGAAGACGACAACGAACAACCGGATAATAATGATGATAATGCACAAGCCCCTACCAATACTCAAGCTGTATTAGAATCAGACAAAATTTATATAGTTTTCGGGAACGGATCAGAGACGGCTCTCGACGCACTTCATATTCCCAACATCCTAAATCTACGATTGGTTGTTGACTCCATAGATAAATTTACTGATAACAATAGGAAGAATAAACTCCGAGTAGAAGATGCTATGAAAGATTATCGTAAGATATACGGTAGTGGTGTACTATTTTGCCATGCAAAATCTTCAGCATTAGATTGTACGGTTGATGTGATTTCGGAACAAGAAGTTACCAAAGACAAAGGACCTCTTATTAGTCTCATTGTAAGACATGCAAGCACAAAACCTTTAACGGGTAAAACTATTACTCGCCTTCAACAGTCCCAGGCACGCCTTAACAAAATAAGAATTGAACACCCTGACGTGCACGAAGAAGTGGAGGAACTTCACCCCCCTGACTCACCTCCTCCTTCACCGATTGGAGGTGTGCAATTCCATTTTGAAGAGGATACAAACAATAAGATGGGGTGGGGGGAGAAGGTATTGTCAGTATTATCAGTTGTTGGTTTTATTGGTATTATTACTGCAGTATTATATGCCTTCGTATTGTGTCAAGAGGGTACGTCATGTAGTGCAGCTGTTCAAACATATACACCATCGGTAAAGAAAGTTTGGGTGGATATCTCCTCTTTCTCACGTACCACTGCCTCTTCCGTGTGGGACAAGTGGCCCTTATGTTTAGGAGACAGCTCAACTGATACTTCGGATGCCAACAAGAAGAACAACTGCCTTATCATCCTCCCTTTTTCATCGGATATCATCAAACGTATCCCGTCACTAAGTATGCCAACATTTACCAGTAAGAACGTTGGGATGGTTATTGAATATCTGGAAAGTAAAGTACAGGAAATGCAGGAGTTGGAAACATCATTGAAGGGGGAAGTTAAGGTTTGAAGCAGCTTCTCAGCATCAGAGATTGAGCTTAAGGATGAGGTTTTAGCCTTGAAAGATCAACTCAATGAGTTGAATGATATTAAGGTTGAGAATCATCAACTGAAGGGAAGCTTCGATGCACAGGAGGAGCTTGGTAGGTCAGAGGAGAAGGCGAAACAGCAACGATTGGCAGCTCAGAAGGATGATAGGTTGGAGGAGACGATTAAATCGTTGGGATATGACAATCAAGATCTACGAGCCCAAGTGTCACAACATCAAGCAAGGATTACTTCGTTGGAAGTGGATAAACAGAGACTTCAACATGCTGCTGCAGTTGATCGGGCTAGGATTGCATCAATGGAAAAGGAAATAGACAAGCAGCAGATCGAAGCGGCACAGTATCAGGCAACCATTACATCGTTGGACAACAATAATCAAGATCTGCTAGCCCAAGTGGCACAACATCAAGCAACGATTAAGCTACTTTATTTGGCATTGGGTATTCTTGCAGCACTTTTCTTTCTTGCCGTTATCGGCTTATATTATATCCGGCGGAAGTTATTGGGCGGCAGAGTTGTGTCTAATGGTGCCGAGGAGAATGATGTATCGGGATTAGAGCGGGATGTATCTCGTGGCGGTGATGATGTGCCGGTATTGGCTGCAGGCTCATCGTCTTCCACTGCCGAAGAAGACGACAAGGAGAATCATCCACCCACAGTCAAGAAAGGTGCCCGTCCAACGTCTGCTCCACCACGAGTATTTGAGAAGAAGGTGCACAATGAATACAATACCAAATACAGCCAGAAGTAGATAGTTTAGTGTGACTTGAGTGGCTTGTAGCTACTCTAGTTTACATTTGTATATGTGATATAAAGTAAAGAGGAAGAAGCGAGTGTTTGAATCATATTCGTCTATTATAGTTAACTCATTTGCAGTATCTACTTATGAACATGACGATTGGTCAATCATGGTCAATATTACTATCAATTAATCACTATCTCACACTGATCAATCGATACATAACCCGTACCGTAATGTATCATCTGTAATCGATCAAAACCAGGAAACATATCACCATTAGTCACTCTAAACTCAATCATATTATCTCCGGCAACCAAGTTTGATGATATACTTGTCCATTCCTCAACTCGTTGATAGTATTGATGGACTTGTTGTCCATTCACAAGAATACTAAATCTATCAAATGGCATTGATATGTCAACCTTGATATTGCATACTATACTGCCTCGATTTGGTAAGTTCACTTCTGTTAGCAAAGATCGTGTAACACTAGTATCAGATGATGGAATGTTTATCATCCAATTCGTATCCGAATCGACTTCCCATTCAGACGGAGATCCAAAGTTCCATGATAGTATACCATTATACTTTTGAAACGTACCCTCATTCTGTAATTTGGCACCATTTATCTTGCCTTGATTCTGTTCAGCACACCAATCTCTTGTTTCACATGAGCCACCGAACATGGCACAGCATCCCTCGATTGTGTCATGTAAGAAGTAATCAGAATCTATCCATTCGTTTGGATATTCTAAATCATTTGTGCATGTGTTACTTGCATCGTCATCTAATGTTGACATGTGCCATTTGTATGTGGAACAGTCTAATGTTGGTGGTTGAGTGATTGGTTTGGTGGGGTACGATGTTGTTGGTACATTTGTTGGATGCTTAAGTTAAATAAAGGGTATGATTAGTATATGAGTAAAGCCAGATCACTGAACGAATAAAATCAACCAAATAGACAGAATACTCACCCTCGTCGGTCTCACACTTGGCGAACTCGTAGTCGGCTCATCAGTAGGACTGGGCGTAGCAATACAATCCACAACCCATGGTTGTGATTGACAACATGCCTCGGCCGTAGCATACGATGTTTCCCATTGAGAGACTAAACCACCACATGGTGATTCTCCTTCACAATCTTGTACACACTTTCCACTAGATCGGTTGATATACCATTTATCATTACTTGTTGGATGTGATGTACGTTTTGGTGTTGGTCGTAACGTACTTGGTCTATTCGTGTGTGCCATCGTTGGCCAGGGTGTATTCTCCTCTCTATCGTTCTGTAAATCTCCATGATCCAAGGATGGACATATATTAATCAAATTACACTCTCCACTTACTTTACTAGAAGTGCCAAAGTTAACATCACAACATTCTTCGGCTGATGAGAATAGAAAATGATGACGTTTCTCTTGATCTTTCCAGGATGTTAATATTTGATCATCATTGGTACATGTATTTGGTGCATTGATATCAATTGATACATGCCATTTGTTAGTACATGACGTTGCTGATATTTCAGAAAGTTTTGTTGGATGGAATGTTGGTGGAGACGATGTAGGTTCAGGGGAAGTTGGTGATGGTGTAAAGTTATGATGGAATGTTAAGGACGATGACGATGGTGGACTATCAGATAGACATTTTGATGTATCTTCTATCCAATCAAAGTTACACTGAGTATCGTGGAATGACATTCGAGGAAAGAGAGTTAGTTCGGAGGGTCATAATCGATGGTACGAAAGGCAACACAAAACAGATAAAACAGCAAACTTACACATTCCTCCAAGGTATTAAACAAATTAATCATCCCCTTCCCATAACCACCACTATTATCATCCGATTGTTGTATACATATCCCAGCATCTAAATCAAGATAATACAATGGATATCCCGTGGGTGTATCCAAACATACATCCTCTACTATACACTCCTCACTTCCTGTCCCTTCACTTCCTCCCCCCGCCGAAGACTCACTTCCAGTAGAGTAGAAGGCAGCACAACATTCCACAGGACTATCAAAGAAATATTCTGCTATTAAATCACTTGAAGCAGTCCATAACTTTGGATAGTTGTTATTGTTTGTACAGGTGTGTAATTGTTTGGTAGTTGGATGATATTTTTTAGTAGATTGACAGGGGTTTTGTATTGTTGTTGTTGTTGTTGTTGTTGTTGCCGAGGTTGTTGTTGTTGTTGTTGAGATGGTGGTTGTCAATGTCGAAGTGCTAACCGTGGTCGTGATCGCTTCAGTTGGCAATGTAGGCGGCATCGGATGAACATTCGGCCCATTCCCTTCCCCATTCCCTTCTATACCTTCTACCTCCTCAACGCCGCCATCTTCCTGGTCAGCACAGACATTAATAACATTGCAATAAGTAGGTGCTCCAAAATCCATTACGGCATTATTACCAAATTCATTATAGGGTGCTAACATTTCGGTACAACATTTTGTTGATGTTGTATGGAACATATATTTTTGTAGTGGTGTTGATGACCATTCTGCTGGCTGTTTATTGTGTAAGATGTGAGAGTATGGAGTGCATAAGATGTGAGCAAAAAGTTTATGCAGTAAGATACAGAGCTAATTGCAAAATATGATATACAGAGAGCAGAGGTACAAAACTAAACTTACATAATAATTAGAATTGGTACATGTATTAATTTCCTCTGGTACTATTGATACATGATACGATTCTATACAGTTACTACTACTTGTTGTGTATACTAATTCTCGTCGTCGTTTTCTTATTGACGATGGGATACCACCGGCGGATGTATCATGCAGCATTGATGAAGAGGTATGGTTATTGTATACTGCTTGTCTTGAGTCTAATATCATATTTTGAATGTGTATAGGTAGCTTTGGATTGAATTGCATCCTCTCTTTTTCATAGACTTCTTTATCAATCGATGATAACATTAATGAATCATTGTCATGACTTTGTTTAGTGTTAATTGCAATGTCATTGCTGTAGGATACCAATGCTAAAAAGAAAATAATTGCAAGTATGATTGATAGTAGCATATTATGCTGCCACCACCGCCGTCTATGTATTTCTCCATCCATTGCTAGATGCAGTAGCATTATGGTAGAGTAGAGAGGTTGGTATTGGTATTGTAGAAGTACTACAGAGGAGCAGCAAATTTGGGATAGTAAATTTACAGTGTGAAAAATATTATAAGCCCTCAAGTCTCACATTCCCTTGACATTTCAGATGGCAAAAGGGCACAATCTTTTGGCCTTTCTCTGTAGAGGGCTATCGGGCCAGGACGCGGGGGCATTGATACACAATTTATGGTATGAACCTTATATTTGAGCATTCATGTGCGCAGGCGCTGAAAATATGCGCACTGAAGACACATAGCTCTTTGCTCTCTCTAAACTCAATAGCCCTACATCATTATCAAACATTGACCATAATGTATGCTGCTATGAACAACCTAATATATACCCTTACATACCTCACTGTCGGCTTGACGGCGGTGACGGCAGAGATCGTATCAGAAGATAAAACAAATGATAAAATATCACTTTTACGATCAAGAAATTTACTTTTACTCAATGATAATGATAATGATACCGAGCATCAGAAGACATTAGAAGAAGCAACATTTACTACCTCTACTACTAATGCCAAACAAAGAGAACTCGAATGGACCCAATTAGCCGGAACAAACTGTTGGTATAATACTGATAATTCTCCGCCCACGGCGGAATGGCATCCAGTCTACAGCCAGGGATGGTTAGGTGGTTCTTGTCAATTTACAATTGATTGCAATTCACCCGGATATGATACAGAATTGGATTGTTGTAAGGGGGCATATCCAGGCCAAAGTAGTGGATATTGTTTAAGTCAATTACCTAACCCACCTACGCTAAGTCCTACTGGTACTGGTATGTTGTATCGTTATTATTATCATTATTTTGTGCACATGATGTGAGCACTTTTTTAATGTCCTTCTCATATCCTTCTCACCATATACAACACAGGCGGACTAGATGTATACTATCCAGATTATAACACACCATGGAGTGAGGCATACTGTATAAATACACGTCAGGGTATCATACTTAACAAAGATGGAACTCCACGTGATCGACCGTCATACTCATCGATGTTAGAATGTTGTAAAAGCGCCTATGCCGGTCAAATGTCTGGCAAGTGTATTAGTATGCTACCCGAAGATATTAGACCAACAACATCACCAACTAATACAGATAGAACTGCTGACTTTTGGTACCCCATGTATGAAATGTCATGGAGTACATCCGGTTGTTCGAATAAGCTACCATTGCCATATAATAATGTAAATGATCGACCGAATTATAGTACGGTAAGTATTATTTAAGGGTGGTTGAGGGTGCAGCAGGGTGGCGTATATGTTTTATGTGCGAATATATCTCACCTTGCCCCGTCTCTCTTCTTATACTTATACTCATATCTCAATCAGGGTGAGGAGTGTTGTGCTAAAGCCTATGGCGGACAAACTAGTCAGGCGTGTGTATGTGAGCATTTGGACACACCTCAGTTGGGATGCCCTGGTATTATTGAATATGAAAAAACAATAGTAACTACGGTTGTAACGAGTACTATATCATTTGGTGATATTGATGTACCCACGGATCCTGATGAGAAAGCTGATCTCGTTGCAGACTTGGAAGCGGTCATACTTGCTAGCCTACCGCCATTGGATAATATTCAGGTTAGGATAATATCAATCGGTGGAGTTGCCGTCCGTAGATTGTTACGGGAAGCTCCAGATGCTAGGTTACTATCTACATCGTCGGATGTTGAAGTTGAGATAATAGTTGAAACAGAACTAGTTGAAACAGAAGTAACCGAAGATCAAGGTTCAGAAGAAAGTACCACTGACCCTGTTTTGGCCGCTGCTGCTGTGGCTGAACAAGTTGTAAGTCAAGTCACGGCTGCTACTTCTGATACTACAAACTTGGAGGATGCTCTTCAGGACAGTGACAATGCAGCTTTGACTTCTGTTACCGTTGAGGGAACAACTGTTGATCAGAATCCAGTTACTACTAGTTCTACTGAAACAATTGTTGGGGTAAGTTGTTGTTTTGTTAGTTGTTATGATATGTTCAGCACTTTCTTTACTAACCTATTATTCTATCATATATTATAGACGGCAGGTCCCACATCATCCCCAACATCATCACCCTCCCAATCACCGACTAATAGCCCCCTTCCGGTAAGATCAATTGATATGAATGTCAAAACTTTCGAATCGATACCTAACATTATCATCATTTTCCTATGTCTCCTTTTCACAGCCCACCACGAGCCCAACTCATTCTCCTTCACTCAGTCCGAGCAAGGTTCCAACAAATAGTCCCCTTCCGGTGAGATCAATTGATGTGAATGTCAAATTTTTTGGGAACCAACACCGATACCTAACAATATTCATATCCATTTTCCTATGTCTACTTTTCACAGCCCACCACGAGCCCAACACATTCTCCTTCACTCAGTCCGAGCAAGGTTCCAACAAATAGTCCCTCGAAATCGCCATCTGTATCTCCTTCCAAGGCCCCATCGAAATCGCCTACGGTAAGGTTTGTATCGATTGGGATTGCTGCTTGTCTATTCTCGCTCAAACATCTCACACCATTGACTTTCTTTTCTCATATCCAACCCTGTGTTCAGTCATCTCCTACTTCCATTCCATCGTACTCTCAACAACCATCATCACAACCGTCATCACAACCAAGTATGAGCCTCGAGCCAAGTTTGGCACCATCGTCTTGTACTAACTTTATTACGGTGAATGAGGATACCCAGGAAGCAGGAACTCTTCCCCATGATTTCGATTCTAATTATGACTCTCCCATGGCATGTGAAACAGGTGGTGGAGAAGAATCTGATTCTTGCCAATGTGTAAATCATCCAGATTATTACTTTCTCCTAAACCCTGGGTGCACTGAATTCCCAATCGGTGGAAGCGGAATGGTGGATGAAGGATTCACTATGCTCACCCTCCCTAACGGTAACCAAGTTGGTATCCGTGCTGCTGAGCGTAATGTAGGTGTAACCAATGTCAACCCAACAGCCGCTGGCAATGGGATAGGTTCATATGAGGTGCAAGCTGGCGGTGGCAGTGTTCCAGATGATGCGTGGTGGAATATCGGTTGGCATGTTGACTTACGCCCTAGTGGTGATACGATTGAGGATTATCAAACGGATGGCGTGGGTTTGAGAATGACTGCCGAGTGCATCGGTGGGGAATGTGGTTCGTTCGGAACATATGATTTCGATCTAGCTCCATCAACTTTAGGCTCCGGAGAGGGTGCTTTCACTTACCTTGGTGACGATTGGAAACTTCTTCAGGCATCTCAGAATCCTGATTTCAATATCTGGCCTTGGTCACCCCTCTACACGGGCGGCTCGAATGAATTTGATAAGTATGCCGAAGCAACGTACGAGTTCTGTCTTCTCCTAGGAGACGAGTGCCCAGTTTGTATGGAAGTTGAAGCCAGTAACCCACCTTGTGATGAAATGATCACAGTTAATGAGAATACCCAGGAAGCTGGAACTCTTCCCAACAATTTCAATTCTGATTATGACTCTCCTGAGACATGTGAAACTGGGTCGGGTAACGGATCTGATTCTTGCCAATGTGTAAATGATCCAACTTACTATCTCCTCACAAACCCTGGGTGCACTGAATTCCCAATCGGTGGAAGCGGAATGGTGGATGAAGGATTCACTATGCTCACCCTCCCTAACGGTAACCAAGTTGGTATCCGTGCTGCTGAGCGTAATGTAGGTGTAACCAATGTCAACCCAACAGCCGCTGGCAATGGGATAGGTTCATATGAGGTGCAAGCTGGCGGTGGCAGTGTTCCAGATGATGCGTGGTGGAATATCGGTTGGCATGTTGACTTACGCCCTAGTGGTGATACGATTGAGGATTATCAAACGGATGGCGTGGGTTTGAGAATGACTGCCGAGTGCATCGGTGGGGAATGTGGTTCGTTCGGAACATATGATTTCGATCTAGCTCCATCAACTTTAGGCTCCGGAGAGGGTGCTTTCACTTACCTTGGTGACGATTGGAAACTTCTTCAGGCATCTCAGAATCCTGATTTCAATATCTGGCCTTGGTCACCCCTCTACACGGGCGGCTCGAATGAATTTGATAAGTATGCCGAAGCAACGTACGAGTTCTGTCTTCTCCTAGGAGACGAGTGCCCAGTTTGTATTGAGGTTGTCGCTAGCAATCCTTGAGATGCCTCCCCAAGAGCGTGAAAGTTCCACAAGAGTTAAGATTAGTCATATTGTATTGGGATGAGTAGTAACCTTCTGACTAATGCCGCCGCAAGAAGATGTTTGTACATTATTGTTTTTTGGATGAATCAGAGTTGTCATATTAGAAGAGGGAGAAACCTTGGACCTAGTGTTTCAATAGTTTAAATTAAGTGGACATTGTTTTGTAGTAGAAGCTGAATGATTCTTCTGATACTTATGCTCCTTGATTGTTAATGATGATATACTATCAACCATCTTAACTAATAGCCGATGTTTCTGTTGCATTATATATCCTCTCTCTGAAATGATCTTGCATATATACACCTTGACAGAACTTGGGTACCGGTATATCATCATAACAGGAATAATCCATTGCATGTATGGCACATAATGCCCTTGATACCTCAAAACTACTAGAATTACTAATTCTTTCTTCTTTATCTAACCCCGTCGTCTGTATATCTTGAGCTTCCTTCCATATCTTCTTGGCAATCTTATAAAAGTTAAACTCATCACCTTGTGAACCATGTGTTATCTTCTTAGTAAACGTAGTAACTTCTTTCGGCAATCTACAATTGGAATGCAAGAATTTAGGAAAGGCATCATCTAAATTGGTCATATTGGACATGTAAGCTGTCAACCTTGGCATACCATTACTGCCTTGTTGTTTCTTCTTTCTTAATCGATCCATTTCATACAAAGGACCAACCATACTAAAAACATGTGTAATTTCTTCAATACCACGTGGCTTATTACGATATATACCATTCGAACTTGGTCCTTGAATAAAGTCTGTGACAAATTTTACATATCGTTCTTGTGTACCATTTTGTAATAGTCTATACTTTGGTATATATGTCGAATCTAAAGTTTGACCACGTATACGATCTTCATGACGCCATTCAATTTCATTATAGGCACTTAAAAAGTGTGTTATTGGATCACGAACTACTGTTATTATACATGTTTCATTTGCAGAGACTGAAGATGATGGTATAGTTGCAATTAATTCATGTAATGTATTCTTATCCCATGCAGTACCCTTCTTATCTGTAGCAAGACTGCTTAGTTGAGCTAATAGATTACCACGAATTTGATCATTCCCCGCTTTAAATATACGAAGATATGCCATATAACTCTTCTTATCATTAGATGAATAGCCTAACCCGCCCTGACTGAATTGGTAGAACTTGTTTATGGCATATATGTCACCTGAATGTGTAGTAATTATTCGATCGGGGGGTAATTGCAATTCGATACGTGCTAATTCAAATAATGTTGGAATGTTTGTGAGTTTGGTGATTGATTTGGACATAGTGTTTGTTTTAGAGCTGGCCAATGTTGGGTAAATGGCTCATCGAGTTGTTGCAATGATGATTTATGTTGTTGATATGTAGAGTTTGATGTATCATTGTGGATACCCTGTAAAGGCCTCCAGCTACCGCTGAATTCTATTAGATTTATGTTCCATATATTGGTTACAAAGAAAAGGATGGCTGATATCGATATTAACATTACTCGGCTCATCCTGCAATGCATAATTTGAGACAATTTTTGTTTGTATTATTGAGTGTATCTATCTCTAATATCTAGAAGAATAGAAACAACAACTCCTCCGACTGTACCGAGGTACTAACACTTAGTAAAGGGGTATATCTCTGCCATAACTTGAGCTCATCTAATACAACCTCTCGTACTACACTCCTTGCCATGCAATGCGCCTCGAGAAAATTTGAGTATTCCTCAGCGTTGTCTCGCCAAATAGCACTCTCGATATTGATGAATGATTTCTCGATAAGAGTGTGCTTAAGAGCTTTAATATGCGCCATACTCTTCTTGGCCGGTAGCTGATAAGGCTTAAGTCATCTACTTTCCCATCAGTTATATTCAGAAGGTTCATTTAGAAGATTAGGGCATCAATAAGTAATAAGAAAAAAGTGACACATCTTGTGTCTCTTTTTCTTGTGTGATACTTTGGGAGATTGACCTAGATTGACGTACCAACATAAAACCTAGTGCTAGTATACTCAAGACATCTAAAATACAACAACTTTAATATAAGTTTCAAACTAAGCAATCCATATATATATATTCTCAAAAACAAACAGTCAATCTTCATATCCTAAACACAATGAGGAGCAAAGGCACATATGTCATGCTCCTCCATCTCCACTCTTAGTCTACCCCAGTCTCGGTGTAAGACTTTCTCTCGAAACATAATCTATACCAATCACTTTGAGGTGGTGGTATTCAAACAATAGACCACAATATGCACGTAGCAATGGATACCATGCTGACGATCTTTCCGGTCATGATATAGCCAGCAGACTCCGGTACTTGAGCTGATTCCGGCTCTTGAATCACATCTACTTCTCTAATGAGCGACTTGGCAGCAAAGTCAGCAGTATCAGTTGAATCAAGCTCACCACTAGGTACCGGAGGGTCATCACACATATCATTAGCAGCATTCCAATAGCAGATACCCTTCTTTGTCATCTCATAACAATCCTTCTTGTAGTATACATTAGAACAAACCACATTGTCAATATCATCACATGAATCACTAACCGCATTCCAATAACACTTATGATATGTCTTTGAATACGAACAACCCTTAGATGACATGATATCACCACATGTTGTAAAGTCTTTCATGTGCTTACTTGACTTTGCACCGCCTCCTCCTTTGGAAGCCTTGATAGCTTTGGAATACTTTGCCGATTTTGAACCGTAACGTGTTGCCCCAAGTGGTACACACATGAAACCGCCTTCCATATATTGTGTCCACTCACACTTTGGTTCAGTACCACACAAAGTCTCCGAAGTCATCTTTGAACAAGCCTCACGATCATCATTTGTCTTACTTGATTTGCCTGACCACCACGGTAACGGACCGTAAACAATTGGAGCATCAGGCTCAGGTTCTGGATCATTTGGGGGAGGAGGAACAGTTGTCGTGACGACCGGGGGACCTGGATCTCTGTCAGTCCTCTCTACTACCTCCCATGTAATGAAGCCAGTGCTCCTGGGTGAATCAGTTGCTACAGGAGGAACTTGGGTAGCAGAGGTAGTTGGCGGTTCCACACCTTCACAGTACACATTGATGGTTACTGTTGCCGATTGGTCAAAGTCAAACAATCCATCGGTTGATCTTACTCTAAACTCAAATGTATCTGGACCACAAGCGCCTGGATTTGGCGTATAAAACAAACAATCCGAATTGGATATGTTTTCACTGTCACTGCGACTAGATGCTTGATATGAGTAATCGGAACCTATTATTTGGAAAATAAGATGATAGTGATAGGAAGCATGTTGATGAGTATGAGACGCTATGAGTAAGTTGGTAATGATACTAACATATCTCATGTCCGTTTTCTTACCGTCAGGAATACATGGCATGTTGCTACTATCAAGTGGGCAGAGAATTATACCACTAGAATCTTGCATCACAGGGGAAGGGTGGATATGATCAAGTATGCATGTTGGAGTAGGTGCCAAAGATGGTTCGTTGGTTGTTGGTTCAACAGTAGGCTAGAGAAAGAAGAAGAAGTGGAGTGAGTAACCTTGAGAAGTGAAAAGGAACCACACATATGGTATCCTTCACAAAAATGAACACATCTTTGTACTTACATTATTGGGAGCATATGTTGGGGAGTAGGAGGGGAAAGTCAACTCAGGTGTAGGCATCATTGTTACCACTGGTGAATAAGTTGGCCACGATGTACTCGGGGAATAACTAGGAACAAGCACATCCTTAGTTGGCGATTCAGTTAAGGTATCCGTTGGTGCCTCCGTTGGTGATGAACTTGGCCTTGTGCTTTCACTTGGTTGAGAAGAAGGCAACGAACTTGTACTAGGCTTGGAAGAAGTAGATGGTTGACTACTTGGCTGTGCACTTGTGGATGGTTGTGAACTCGATGATGGGATAGACGATATCGTCGGCGGTGCGGTGACTTCAGGGCTACTAGTCGGGTAGTAGCTTGGAACAAAAGTCGGAATAGGCGTCATCGGTTGATTGGTTGGTTGAGATGACGGGCTTCTAGTAGGAGTGGACGTGGGAGAATCCGTAACGTCTGTCAACAGAGTACACACGTTCCCATTCAAGCATTCTACACCACCATCTGGTGACTCGCCTCCACTCACAGTAAAGTCTGTATTATCCCTTGGATCATTCGTACCAGTACATTCATCTTGGACGCATTCAAAACGATTGAACGAGTTGCCTCCATTAGTAGTCCATTTGATACTACCTTTCCATCCATTGGGACTTGGACCTGATACTTGGATACCCGCAACTGTATCATAACATTGTCGTAGAATCACACAAGGAGCTCGAGGACATCTTTGATTAGTGGTAGGATTAGTTACGTTTACATAACCATTCCCATCTCCACTGTCAAGCGTGATATTAACAAATGAATCTTCGTCTTGTGATGTTGTTTCAATCCTGACACATATTGCGTTAGGATCAAGCTCGATCGATGGCACCGAAGTTGGTTCATCAGAGGTTGGTTCGCTCGTTGTCGGACTGACAGATGGCTCAGACGTTGTTGGACTTCCCGTTGGAAGGTCGGACGGCTTAGGAGCTGCATCAGGATCACGAGTTGGCTGTGTAAAGAAGAGAAGTGAATGAGAAGAGAATGATGAGAAACACGTGAATGTCATGCCCTTGACCTCAAAACACAGAAACTTACCACGGGAGTATCTTCCTCAATCACAGCTACTTGTAATATACACGGACCACTACGAACTTCATCAACTACTACACCAGGTAGACAATCCAATGTTGCATTAATACCGCCAACATCTGGATTAGCTCCACCATCAATAACAATATTATCAGTATCACGATCACCAACACTATCACCTAAACAACCATCGATACAAGTCATGGGAACGAATTCTTGGATGACATCAGGATCATCGACGAATGCCTTGATGCTACCAGACCAAGCGTCATTCCTCGTACTATCAATTTGTACATTAATTAGGTTTTCATAACATCCAGGTCCTAATCCATCATCTGCTAAAGGTACTACTTCATTGGTAGCATACTTCAAATCAATTTGGGATACATTACGAGTGTCTCCGTCACCAGTGGTATTAACATATACGTCAATATAACCACCGTCGGTATTACCTGTTCCGGTAATAACTTGTAAGCATGTTATGGTAGTTGGTGCAAATGTCGTTGGTCGAGATGACGGACTGGTAGTGGGTACGGCAGTAGTTGGACTGACCGACGGTTCGGCACTTGTCGGAGTGAGGGTTGGCTCTCCGCTTGGCTGTTTTGTGATATATACGAAGGAGAAGAAGATGATGGATATGAGAAACAAGAGCTTCAATCGAGAGGCGGCACATCATATACCCTATCGACGATAACAACAGTACGTACCTCACGAGTTAGCGTATCAAATACCTCCATAGTAACCAATTCACACTGCTTCCCATTCGGACTACTATCCAAACAACGTATATCACCCCCAGAAACGTCATTACCACTAACACCCATCGTTTCTTCTGTACTGCCAAGTTTAGTATCACCACTTCGTCCGGTACATCCATCATTGCAATACATGTAATTCCATGTCAATCCGTTGTCGATTGTATATTCAATTTTACCTACCCAACTATCAGTAGTTGGATTAGAAACTAACACTTTAAAATCTGGGTTATCGGGCGTAGTGCTGTAGCAACCACCATCTTTCAATGGTACCTCTTCGTCATTATCATATACATAATCGTCAGGTTGTGTAGTGGCATTGAAGATATCATATCCAGTTGAGATTTGTACATTGAGTGTACCGGGTTTGTTACCATCGGATCCGGTGGTTAGACGAAGACATGTTCGTGGACCGGTAAGTTCGGTGGGTGTCATTGTTGGATCGGATGATGGTTGATTTGTAATTGGGGGAGTATCATCGGATGTAGGCTAGTATGAGATATAGGATAGAAGAGGAGATTTGTCAGAAAGACACAGAAGAATGATGAGCACGTCATGTGTTTCAAAACTTCACACAAACTATATAATAAGATACGTACCGAACCAGAAGGACTACCCGTAGGAGCATCACTACCCAACAATCCCTCTATCTTAGCACCACAAGCTTCTTTCCCGATATAACCACCAGCAGTAGTACATATACCAGATTCGGGTATAATATCATAATACCAATCACAACTAGATGCTCTACAATAATCTAAGTTATCAAAGTTAATATCTGTCGAGAAATCGATATATTCATATTCTAAACATGGTTCACGACATAATGTTGATGTTTCTGTAGGATTGTCAAAGAAGTAACAATAACAAAAACTACCGCTAGGGTCATAACTACCACTTGGTGCACTTTGTTCTTGACACTCGGCGGCACATTCATCAATACTATTAACATTCGATAATGTAATTACCTTTCCGGGTATATCAGTGTCTATTCCGCCTTCGGTAGGAGGTGGCCATGATATCCATTTTAATAATGATGTATCAGATGAATTATGTACATAGTTATATCCGTAGGATGTTAAGTCGATTGGTGGATTGTATTGTGTTGAATTTGGATCGATGAATACTTTAGTTTGACGTTCGATATTCTGTAGTGAGGCGGCAGTGGCGAGTGTACGTTGTTGTTGTGTGGAGAGAGTTAGAGTTGTATAGAGAATTAACTTCTTTGCAGTGATCATCATTGTTGTTTTGATTGTTTGAATATCGTCGATATGAATATGGGCAGCGGATGGCTATGATAATCGATGCTTACGAGAGTGGTTTGATTCTATCTTATGTATCAATGCTTGACAATGGCAATTGATGTTTCAGCAAGGGCACTAGTAGTACTAGGTTGACTACTGCCTCATTCATAGAGGTTTTGGTGGTAGCAATCCACATGAAAAGTGCACAGTGCACCTCGAATCAAATAAGGGCAGTTGGGCAGTGACCATTTGTCCGATTCTCTTTACTGTCTTTTTGTCTTATCGGGATATTAGTCTTACCGGTACCACTGCTTTCCCCTTCTGATTCTTTCTCAATTTCCTTCCCAAAACATCAACTGCCCAGGATACCGGGAATCTACATATGAAAGACCCCAATGGCCTTAATCAGCAACTCAATAGCCTCAGACACTCTCCTTAACTCAGGGAACATAATATGCAATCAACAGCCCAATGTATGCTACACATTACTCTTATCTTATTTTTACATTTGAAATACACAAGAACACTAACCACTCACACAAGCCAGAGAGTTCATATGCTCAACAACTCCACCAACACCAACTCCACCGACGCTAACGGCAATGGAAACGGTCAAACAGAAGACGGTAATAGAAGTAGAGATGATGATATTGACAGAACAACCGATAGCAGTGGCAAGCGGCGACGACGATCTTCAATGACGGTGATGACGAGTCAAAGTCAAAGGCAAACGTAGATAAGGATACCGACGCCGACGAAGAACAACAGGCACAGGCCGAGGAACAAAAGGACAAAGAAGATAGCATACAACTCGGCCCAAAAACACCTGTCCTAACAAAAACATATGATGGAGGTTCTACTACTGCTTCTCGAGATAATACCACTGATAGTAATAGAAGTACTAATGATCCATGGCCGAGAGATTGTAATGGTAGAAGAAGAACTCGACTATCGACAGAGCAACATGTCAGTATGGCTTTGGATAATCTCAACTTGAATGTAGAAGAATGAGTCTGCAAGCATGATACATCAGGGTTAGAGATTATCATACTGATATTTCTGCTCCTTATCCTTTAAACCTAGAAATTGTGGCCGATACTAGATTCATTTTAGAGTCATATACCATCGTGTTGTATCTACTATCTTCTTCTTCTACTCTACTCTCTACACTCACACGAACACACTTCTTTTATGGAGATGACGGCTGACTAGAAGGTTGAGTCGATGGTTGAGGACATGTATCACAAGTTGTTAAATCTTTAACAAGTTTCCAAGACCGAACAGATAGTATGTCAAAAGTTGATTGTATTGCATTATATCGACGATCAACATCTACCCAATCTACATATAACTGCCTCTTGTTCGTAATATCAACTTTTAAAGTAGTATAATATCCATCAATGAATGTTGTAATTGGTTTATATAATCCGCCATTTGGGTCTTTATACTCAAATCGTTTACCGATGAATGTCATTTCATTTTGCCATTTTGGGTTGATACTACTAGCTCCGACAAATACTTCATTAATTTCTATCTTTCCATCGTTGGTACTGCAATTTACATCAGTCAATGCTTCAATACCAAACGCATTACACGGAACACTTCCTTTTAAATGCTCAAGCTTGAAATTCATATTATCATCAGTAAGTGATGTAATGTTAAATCCAAAGATGTCAGAACATGCTTTAGTAGTTGTTACGACTCTATCATTAATGTTATTGAGGAGGCGTGTTTGTCTCTCATCACATAAGAACCATTCTCCCTGTAGCCAGTCTAGTTGTTTATTGTTTGTTGTTGCAAATGGCAGTGGTTTACTACGATTACGACGGCCTAATCCTCTATTTGTGGTGACTTCTGTGATACCGCCGTGTCATTCTCCATACATCGCGTTGTTATTGTTATGTTGTGCGTCGCCCTTTGCAGCTACTATGGAGATTAGTGTAGCGATTATTATAACCTTCATGTTGAGCATATTTATATGTAATGATGATATGTACTAGAGACTCTCCACCACTACACAAACACTAGATAAGAGGGCAGTATGATGATATTGGCTGGTAGCAAAATAAAATAAAACTCCAGAATAGATAAGGATACCGACGCCGACGAAGAACAATAGGTATAACAGACACAGGCCGAGGTCGATAAGGACAAAGGATTGGCATACAACCTGGAATAATGATACCAATTAGGACAAAGACATATGACGGAGGTTCTACTACTGCAATAGAAGTAACGATCCGTGGCCAAGGCCAAGAGATTATAAGGGTAGAAGACGACTAGACAGTACAATTTTGGACAATCTCAACTTGAATGGAGAAGAATGAGTAGATAGTTGAAACATATGATTTGATATCTTTCTTTCATTTGTGACCGGCACTTTAGATCAGATAATAAGTATGTACTGATATCTACTTATCTTCTTCTACTTCTGCAAATATTAATACCCCATTAAGTCCAAACCTAGAAATTGGTGGTGATAGATATCAAGAATCAAGGACATGTCATAAGTTGTTAAATCCTTGACAAGTTTCCAAGACCCTATCTTATCAAAAGTAACGAAGATCGTCTGCTCGTTTTGATACTACTAGCTCTGAAAACTACTTCATTAATTTCTTCTCTTTCCACAGTGTAATACCCATCAAATGTTTAAGTACCAAAATGTTGCTTCCATTATATATATATATCGTTCAAGTGGCGGCATGGCGAGTAGCTCTCCAGAGGAAGTACAAATATGGCGTATCAGGGAGATTTACCTTCAGTTTACAAAACGTCCCATCATCGAAATATCCTCCCGTTCGTCCATGCCATTCCGTGTATAGACCATCTCTATGCTCTACTTGCATACAGAACCAAGCTTTGTTCGGGGGAGTTACTGGATTGGGTAAAGAGTAAAGTGCATCGGAAACTTCATAAGACATCGGAGCGCGTTGCAATGTACTCATTAATACTCGGAATGCATCTTGGATACGCTGCATTGAGTCTACGCCTAGATCGGATTCTATCACTTCTATATTGACATTGGCAGCATCCATTTTGCAATATTTAGTAGTTTATTGTTATATGTCGTGTTGTTGATATTTTCGCCGATATATTATGATCTATTATGATAATGGTATCCAATCTCTATTCTCACAACACACTTCGCCACTTTACGATGCCTTATTAGAATCGATAATGATATGTATATCCTTCACAATCTGCAATCTACTGTCTACATACCAAGCTGTATTCACCAAGAAGAGCCCCCCCCCCGTAGGTAGCCATCGAATAGCAAAGTCAAATCCATTTCAAAGTCTGATTCCCAAATCGTCGGCGCCTCGGCATTGCAAAATTAGGCGAAGAAGATTGGCTTTTGAGGAAGAGCTCGTCGTTGTTAATATCACCCGCCTCTTCAGCCAATCCATCAACATGAGGATAGCCATAGGATAGAGGAGGCTTGATAGTGCACTCATCGTTTATCGATCAACAACCAATAATGAGTATCATTTCATTCATCATTCGTTTTGTAAGTATCCTATGTCGCCCGCCAGCTCGTCAACTTTTATGTGCTACATACTCATCACAACTTAACTCTTTTTATAATACTCATACATGTCACACAATTAATTATGATGATAATCATATATGTAGTGCAAGAACTGAGATGGAGGGGAACAAGAACGCAATACAGTAATCGAATGTCTTCGTTCAGTCTTCCCCAATGCCGAATTTGAAACACATTGTAAGAATAAGTATCCACTTCGAATTACATTACATGCAAAAGTAGTAGACAATGGCGGTGGAGGAGATGGCGCTGCAAAAGATGGGAATACAACAACAAAGGTCATGATATGGAGTGGTGATCAGAAGAGATTATTTCAAAAGAATGCAGCGTTACGAACTGAATGTATGAAAGAGATACAAGGTTGTCTTGAGGATTTAAAGGAGAAATACTCATAGCATCATGTACAATAAATTTGATCATAATATAGTGTGGGTGGAATGACGGCTATACCTATTGTGGGGGATAATGCCTGATACACACAACACATAATATGATCAATGCATAGAGAGTCAAAAGCACATGATATGCATATCACAAGCATTGGAAAATCTACAGTTTGGTATCCCGTAGGGAACCTTCCTTCAACGTCGGCCTGAGCTAAAAATAAACTTGAATTAGAACACAGTTACTTTCATTGGCTATCAATAACATGTCAATGTATTTCATCTACTCCATATTACTATATGAACTACAGGTTACGAGTTACAATCTTATGTATCTCGTCGAGGAATTAAAAGGATACCTTAGGGGGGTATGAAGGTCTTACTCTTGACCTTGAAATTGAAATTGAAATTGAAAATGCCTCATTAATCATATTTCTACTTTCACTTTCATAAATCAACTTTATTGCAATTTAGACGACCCTTATCATGTCTACCATGCCATCAAAAACCATCACGGAAGAGGACGTCAAACCCAAAGTTGATGTCATTCTTGGTCAAGGTCAAGTAGCACGAAAGTATAGCGGCACCTACGACTATCGAAAGCTTGTTAAAGAGATGGAACAAGCCTATGCGTCTGAAAAGAAGAAAGTTAAGAAGTATATTCCCCAGACTATTGTTGCAATCATCGCAAGTCTCGGCGGCCGATACCTGAAGCGAACGATTAACGAGAACAATTACGAAGTTATCGGGAATGAGGCTTCGGTCGAGAAGACAACCCAAGCACTACGTGACGCTCGAAGTCGAAAGAAAAGGAAAGCACTATCATCCGATACTGGCCCTGATTATCATTCGTGTCTGTGACTTTGTTGATCTTACCCGATCTGATTAGGTGCGAGATTCATGACGGGTGATGTAGTGATGCTGTGAATAGAAGAACTACTAATAGCTCAATTAGGTATGATAGATCTAAAACTAGATATGATATGGCCGGTTGTAATTTGAGTTCTTAGCCTTATCTAACTTCTTTACCATATAACATTACTGCTGACCAACCAAGCAGCTGCCGCTCCTACATATGACATACTACTGCCAGTCTTCTTCACACTACACGCCCCAGACTTGATATCATCACCACCACTACTATCATCTCCTCCTACCTCATCTACTACTTCCTCCTCATCATTGTTTGGTGTCTCATCATCTACCTCATCATCTGATACACTACTGCTACTCTTCTCAACAAGGATAATCTCTGTTTCAAACGGATTAACTGATATTAACGTCTCATTCAAGTACCCACCCGTATACTTGGAATAGATTCCCGTTCCTAAAACAATCACCTCATTCATCACATTGAGTTCCCCATCTTTTAACTGAAAGAATCGATTAGCCATATAGAATGGCTTGTTTTTGGTATATTCATCAGGTGGAAAGTCAAATCGAAATCCCTGATTTGTACCAATCCGATTACCAAGGGGATCTAAAACTGGATTCTGAAATCGGTTGCCAATCTCTTGTTGTGTATTGTAATCTAATATGAAATCACTAAAACCAGCATCACCACCGATTAGCTTAAAATCATATGTAGCCTTGACATCACCATTTACTTCATCGGGTGATACTGCCGTCGAATCAATTGCAGTAGAAAAGGTAGCAGTGGCTACCCAGTCTGGATCGGGTGAGATAATATCCTGTATAAACTGTGTACCCGTAAACTTTCGATATTGACCAGTACCCCCGAGAACAACTTGATTAAACATATCCATTTCTCCATCATCCAAAATGAATTTACGATTACCTTGGAAAGGAGATAATGTTGGATTAAATGTAACATTTGGAAAGACATATCCAAAGCCTTGATTGGTACCCACTCTACTAGATAATGATGTATTCGTATCATCATTATAGATTGGATTTCGGAATGATTCACCAATTTGATCAAATGGTTCAATCACTGCCAAGAATGGGTTGTAATATCCTCCTTCACTTGTATATCGGAGAGTTAATGTTTCATCGGACTCTTCTTCCTCTATATCAGGTAGTGGTTCAACTAATGTAATTTCAATCTCATAATCTCCATCATTTGTAACCTTCTCTTTTTGAACTACACTCCCCCCAGTATATCTAGCATACTCTCCCGACGCAGCAACAATAACATTATTATGTAAATCTAACTGATCTCCATTCTCAATAAAGAATTGACGATTTGTATTCATTATATCTGATAATGAAGGAAGTAACGTCCAGCTGGTTGGTGGGAAACCAAATCCGCGAGCTGTGCCCATACGACGTAAGTTGTTTATGTTTGTTGTTGGTGTGTGTGGATCTAATATTGCATATTGAAACTGTAATATATGAGTTTGCAATGGTTTATATAGATATGTATGTATTAGAGAAGCGTATGTGAGTTAGAGAGTAAGATAAAGATATAAAGAAATGAACATATCATGTGAGTTAGATACAAAAAATATAGACTATCTATATCTCATACACTACTTACCAACTCCCCAATCCATTGTCCATCTTCACCATTTAATATCTTACATTGTGATGTATAATTACTCAAACATTGTGATGAGAAGTTACCTTGAGGACTCGCTAGCGGGCGTAAGAGGAAATCGTGTTCAATAACTACTTGATCATTTGCTTGTATCTTGTGTACTATGAATCCTCCAATGAGGGTTAGCTGATGCACGATAGCTAAGATATTCATCCCTTTAGGACAGTAGACAGGATAATACCCAATACCTAGCTGATTGTAGATATCTGCATTATTAATTATCGTCTTTGATCTATCCTTTTACTTATCGATCTACCTCCCTAGTTTCGTTGTATCGCCAATGTGGCTCCGTCATTTTTTGTTAGGCCTCGAGAGCGAACCACTGAAGATGGCATTTGTTTTGGCGATAGAACTTGATAGATGTGACACACATGAAAGAGATGTGACAGGCTATTTCGAAAAAAGAGTAGGCATTGTCTAAGAACCCCCCCCCCATTTACCATGATTGACTCTTCAAATGAGGTAGGGCGAGGCGTTTTGGTGTTGTTGGTGTGGCTTTATAGGGGGACAATGTTGTCGTGGTAACAGAGGAGTTTGTTGCACAAATAAATAGCTATAAACTGATAGAGAGAGAGACAATCAATAATATGCAACATTGTCCCGACGATGACGATTGTAATGATAATGATGGAGACGGAGATGATAACGATGATCACTTAACATACGAGGAACGTCTCCGAGTTGATTCATATAAGATGCTAATGCCAATTATACATTTACCATATAAACCTAATAAGTATCAATATCGTTTGAGTAACAAGTCGTTACATTGTGATAATAATGACACGTCCCATCAATATCAGCGACATCAGGGTAGAGTTGTGAGGAGGGTTAGTGATGACGATGTTTCTGGTGTCGTATCTGATATGGATGATGATGAATCAAAGGCACATATGAAAGAGGATGAGGACGAGGACTGCAAACATGAGCAAAAGTCCATGCAAGATAGAAAAGAAGAAGGTGTCAATGTTTCGGGATACCAACATCAAATGTCAATAAAGACATGTGATGTGGAAGTTCTAATTCTAAAAGATAAGAGTACTACTACTACAGACAAATGCTGATGATAACTGAAGCTGATGTTGATAACAACATATAACTGTGTGGTGAGTGTGGTAGTGTGGGAGGGGAAAGAACAACGGGTTAGTTTGGCTATGGATGAATTATAATAACATCTCGGGTATGTACTGAACAGGTTATTGCAATTTTGATTAACATAACTTTAACAAGTATGGATAGCTTTAAATATAAGTATTCATTAATATAATGTTACAATAAGATTGTACGTCTTAAGTAGTGCTGCTCTTATTTCTGTACATATCTTATGATCATATCTTATTTCATATCTTATGTTCATATCTTATGTCACATCCCCAGACTAGTAGTCATGAGAGGACTTAGTTGAATGTAAATTGTAAATTATTCGTTTAATTTAGTATGGTATATAGTGTGCTGCCTAGTTGCAGGTTTACTTCTTACTTATTTGCAGTAATGAACAACAATCTTTCTTCAAACTTGATCTTCCCTTCCTCATCAGGCTTTGCCTCTTTGGCAATGATATCACACCCCGCCTCTATCTCCTCATTAGTAAAACGTGAAAATGTACTCCAAAATCTATTCCGAACCATACCCAACCATGTCTTTAACTTAATCTCACATGGATATGATTTGATATCTCGTTTAATATCTGTAAACCCTGCCGAATGTAAGTCTGCTTCTATATCATCTGCGGATGGTTGATTAGCTGCCCATACTTTCTTTGCTGCTGGCCACATTGGATAATCTATATCTATTTGTGGTCGTGTGACTATCAGAAGGGAAGGTGAATTGTCTTCTTTTCCTTCCTCATCTGAACTGAGCATTCCATTTCGTAACCCTGTAAAGATACCCACCCGTTCTTTACTATCAAAGTGATGAACTACCTCCTTGAGTAGTATATGATTGTAATCTGTTTTCCACCAGGGGACAACATTTTCATCTGTAGGATTATCAGTATGCTCATCATTTGTATGCGGTATGAACTCTTCCGCGGCTGCCTTGACAAATTGCAACTTCTTTTGTTGCTCATCATCCACATCATCACTACCCGATGCTGATGACAAAGTAGTAGCCGGTAGAAAAGGATCAACTACTACCGCATTCATTGCATCAACACCCTGTATAACCATGGATGTAAAGTTACCCGTTCCTCCTCCAACATCTAATAGAACTCGCTTCTTTCTTATCAAACTTTGATCGTCGGCTTTATGACAATTGCAACAACTACTCAGCTGGTTATTACCATCAGTTTCCTCATGTATATTGAATCTATCTCGTACTAAATTACATAACCACTGTGTATAATCCCCCTCCGAGTAGAAGAATGCACTCTCATAGGAAGTTGATGTGTGTGATTCATAATGATTGGATATGTCATTTGTCGTCATATTTATGTTAGTCACTACTTTGTGAGGTTAGAAAAAAGATATAGACAGCCGCCACCCTTATGTGTCAAACAATATTATAGACAGTCGACACCACTCAATACAATACTATCAATACTACTACTCAGTTATTGTTACCGCCGCCACACATCACGACAGCACTATGATGATCAATGAAGACTACCTAGGGGGGGGGGGGTGTCTTTAGTTGTGATATTATCGTAGTTATTAGAGTAATCACTCTGTTATTAGAGGGTATCCTTGGCTGCTCTTTCTCCCCTGGGATTTTATATTCAGCCGGTGCCCCGGGGAGAAGGTTGGTCTTGTCTAGGACAAATTCTTTTCCCATTTATTATCAAAGGCTCCCAATTACAATAAAGTGAAAAACAACAACAACACAGAGTTGTTGAGCCGCCCAAGATTAAGCTCTAGTCTTCTACGAAGCCTGGATTGGATTATTATCATTATAGACAGACTTCTTCTCTACCTATTGCAAATCATTACCATACGAATTAGCTATCGTATGTACAAGCAGAACAGAGATATTATGTCTGCTATTAAACGATTAGAGAGGAACGATGCCATGTTAACACATCTACTCTGTTGTGAACCACCCACGACCATACAAAGAGAAGGCAAGCACTTTGAAACAACCTACATGACTAATAATAATGGTTCTACATCAATTAGTAAGCTGCAACGTATATGCAATGCTATTGCAACTAATACGCATATCGTTGATGTATGCTTCGACAGCCCCTTCGGGTTGAGTGATGTGGCAGTACACAGACAACCACGATTGTTCGAAGGCCTAACGATTAATACATCAATCAATAGTCTAGGAATAAGCCGATGTAATCTATCAGTAGGTGTAGGGTATCAGGTATTAAATGCATACAAGAAGAATAGTCAACAGCTTACCAAACTTGCAGTATGGAGATGCTTGCCTCTACATTCTGATTCAATCTACACATTAAATCTATGTTCAACATTATCAGCATGTACGAACCTTCGAGAGCTTAGTATGTCATCTTGTGGTATTAATTGTTTGATAGTATCGGGTATTGTTGATGCATTGAAGGGTGGAACTCATACTCAGTTAGGAAAGTTAGATTTACAGAAGAATTCCATATCTGATATTGGTGCTGTGAAACTAGCCAGTTTACTCAAAGATACGAGTTGCAACATTAAAGTATTGGCACTTCAAGACAATATTATTGGTAATTTGGGTGCAAGGTCAATTGCCAAGGCTCTATCTATTAATCATACACTTGAGGCAGTCTACCTTGATGGGAATCGGATCTCCGAGGAAGGATGGGATGCATTTACTTCTGTACTATGCAATCCATCAAGTCTGGATGCAACATACTCTTCAAATCATACATTAACATCATTAGCAGGAAATGAAAAAGAACAACATATACCTAACAAGCTACTCACGCTACTTCAATTGAATAAGAGTGGTGCTAATCAATCTCACATCAAGAAGAAGAAGAGTTATGTTATACGTCAAAAGATATTACAAACACATTTAAGTGATGATTTTGATATGGAACCGTTTACCGAGGGAAATATGACATTGAAGATGATACCGCATGTCCTGGCCTGGGTTGGTAGAGCTGAGGAAGATGTGCAGAGCCATTCTGCCATGTTTAGTTTATTAAAAGAGATGCCTACATTATGTGCTCCTAGTAGACCGTCACATCCAGTCACCACATCCGAGAAGACCCGTCATTCTTGTGGTATAATCAATGAAGATGTAGCAAAGCCGCAACAACCTTTGAGTTTGAGGAAAGGAAAGTCCAAACTCGGTTCTTTCCTCCTTGGATCTGTACCACGACGCTTTAAGGGTGGTATGAAAGATTACAAACACAAGGTTGTATACAGTAGGGCTGCATAATAAGCTGTACAATTTACTGAATAACTTTAACAAATCAACAATTGCTTCTAGTATATTTACAATACATACTTCTCGGCAAAATACTAGTACATTTTCTCTTTCCCTCGGAGGATACAATACCGACAATACTATTTAATTCAACACAGTTTACATCGATGCCATATCTTTTTGGCAGCAGCTAATTCTCTTTTTCTATTGCAAATATTAATACATGTATATACATATCATTTTGTTCATGGTTTTCTTCTTCTGGAACATATCTTGTGTGTTCTCTCTCTTTTGGACATATCTTGTGTTCAAGATTCGATACCAAACCCTCGTGAAAAGTTCTTAAACCAACTTTCACTACTATCTTTCGTATCTGTATCTTCTTCATCATTCTCAAATTCCAATACACTAACTTGTGAATAGAATGATACAGACTTACTATCCGATAGTGCATAGTCTACATTTCGTGCTGCAACTTCTGATAGTTCGGATGGAAATGAGTACCTCGATCTACGAAGACAGGATCCCGACGGTCGTTTGCTACTACTGGATTGCAGGATTTTAAAATCTTCTGTTGTCGGTATTGTTGTAGTTGTTACCAATTGTGGATTAGGCGGAGGGATAGGTAATATCCTTCTCCTCACTTGGAGTGGAGAAGGTGGTATACTACTCGACGCCGACACTTCTTGCTTCGTGCCTATCTTGTGAGCAGCAGATGACATAGAATCAAGCATTGGTAGTGTAGATAACCGTGACATCAATTCATCATCATTTGATTGTAGACTAAGGAAAACTGAGCGTTGAAAGATGCACCGAGGACTTCGAGAAGAATAATGTTGATTGCCAACATTTTTATTGCAATGCGATCGAGTTGGTCGAGGACTACTTGTAGGCAGCGAGTCTTCTTCTTCCTCGTCACTATCATTAAAAGAGGAGCATGAACCAAACATCTAAACACTAGATGATATAAACATAGAGCATGATATTAAGGATAGCATTGGTATGCATGCACCGGAAGAGAAACAAAGGAAACAATCCTATTATAAAAGCAGAGCGATTTTTCGAGAAAGCGGCGGTTCTTTTTAGCGAGCACATTCTCGCGGTACTGCATGTCAAATATGTCACGATAAATCAATAACAGCAAACTAATCGGCCAACTGCAATAAGATATGAGAACAGTTAACTCTCCTAGCTTGATTTGATTGTTCGGGTGTCAAACAACACCATCAACTTGAACATATCTTAGTGCTTGACAACCCAACCGCTCATAAATCTAACTTAGTCAATTGCAATATCAATATCAAAAACTAATATAATTATCATGAAGCTCTACTTCCTAATCTCTCTCACCGCCACCGCATCAGCGTTTGCTTTCGAACCATCATCACCCATGGTTCGTCCATCAACTACAATGTATCGTCCACCACAACATCAAGTATCACGAGGTGGTGATCTCGAGTTAAAGAATGCTCTAGATGATACTTGTGAAAGTTGTGTCTCAACTACTGAAAAGTATGTCGGCAAGGCTGATGATTTAGTACTTAACCGTGCTATGCGTGTTGTTGATCATGCTCCTGCATTCGTTACATTGAAGGCATTAGCAGGTGAGTAGTTATTTTATGATCATATGATGTGTCAATATTCATAAACTCAACGCATACTAACATATAATCTTGACATCATGTAGACGCCGCCGGTGTTGATCTAGGACTAACACCCGCTGCTATCATGGCACTCGTCTCTGGATCAGCTAATGCTGATTGTGGTCTCGCTACTGCACTTAGTATCCCTGCCTTTATGATGTCTACTGTTGCCAAGACATATATTCTCTTCCAGGCATTATCACTTGCCAAGAGTGCATTGGCCAGTGACGAGAATGAGTTGTCTCAGAGTGATATCACTGCTGCTACGGTAAGTAGTATATCTTGTGCATATCTCATTTTGTGACATATGATGTGCACTTCTAACTTTTCTTGACATATGATATGTACTCATACTTATAGGCTACCAACTTTGTGGCCGCACGTGCTATTGGATCCGCCAACCCTCTCCGTGATACCATCATCACAGCACTCGTCTCTGGATTTGCCGTCCGTAATGGATCAGCCGGTGGTGACCCATCCATCCACAACATTGCTCCTCAACTACTAAGTTCATTCGCTACCGTCGTGGCCGTACTAGGACTTGTTAACTCTGTGGCAGCCAAGATCCCCATCTTGTCAGACTGCGCAAGTGCCATTAGTTTACTTGGCATTGGTGCATACTATGCCATGGTCACTCGTGGTGGCAATAGCACGGTTAAGAAAGCTGTGAATGCTGGTGTACTTGGTGGTATGTTAGTTAACTCACTCAAGGATGGTGTTAGTTTCAGTTTAAGTTTGGGTAGTCTAATGACTAATGTCGTCTTGGCTGGTACTGCTTACTTGGCATATCGTGCTGTTGATTCTCTTCGAAGTGCCGTCTTTGATGATTCCGAGTAAGGGAGTATCATCAGCTAGTTGAGATGATGGAGTGGGTGAGTAGAGGTTTCATACCTCTTGTAAGTTCGGAATCTTAACCGAACAGACGTAGTGATATTGTATAAGTAGATATCTGTAGAAGAAGAATTGTAGAAGGCTATCATGCATGAAAGAATAACAGCTAATAAAGAAGCATATTAAACGTTACTGTCTTCTTTATCTAATCTTGACATAAGATGTGTTCATAGCCTTTCCTCGACTCCCAACTCACATCTCTATGCAGCTCGTAGCTTCTCCAGAGATTCATCTAAATCATCCTCCTTTAGAAACAATAACAAATTACTTCCATCTCCACTACTCAATGAATCTTCCCCATCTCCATCCTCGTCAGTATTTGGTACAGTACAAACCAATGCCTTTTCATTAGCAAACCAAACATCTAATTCAACTCTCTTTACATTATCTTCCTTCCCTGCTAATATCTCCTTACCTGTACCATCTACCATTGAATTATAACTAATTTCCATACGTACTCCTTCTCTATCCTTACCAGTATTTGCAATACCACTACTATTTAACTTTTTAACCTTCAATTCACCCTTTAATGTATTCCTAACATTTGGAAAAGGACCAAGTATACGAATAACTTCTAATAATTCCCATTTATTATATCCCAATATAATATACATTTCCTGTAATCGTGCCAATGGTACCTTATGGAGTGATGTACCAATATGACATATTGATTCATCGCTTCCTACCCATGCTAGTCTATAACTTGGATTATCTTCATCACCCTTTGGTTTAGTTGACAGTATAGATTTCAATGTTGGTAATAGTATAGAATCATTATTACCGAATGAATTACCTAAAGTAACTAATGATGATATCTTTGATACTATATCTTGTACGTTGCAATTGGTAGTTGATATCATATCAGTTAGTTGTGTTAATAGTTCATCCATTTGTGTAGTTTGTGTTGGTGTTAGTAGTGCTCCACCTTGTTTGGACTTCTTTTTGCTCTTCTTCTTTGAGTTTGATGAGTCGTCGAAAGAAGTGAAGATGTCAGATTTGGATAGAGCAGCTGTATTATCAAATGATGATGCTGCACTACTACTTGAAGTTGTTGTGGTATCATCTCCATCTTCCTTTGCCCACTCTGCCAACAATGGTGATATTTCACTATCTTTAGACTTACTTCGTCTACCCTTGGAACTACTACCTAGCTTTTGTTTCTGCTTATTCGATATAAGTTTAACATTACCATCATCATCTAATGATACGTTATTGACTAGTTTGCCACGTCTTCCCTTTCCATAGAGAGATGTTGTTGAATGTTGTTTAATTTGTATTTGTGGTATCCTACTGTTTGTGGAGAAGGCATGAGTTGTACCCACAAATAGAACGATTGATAGGAGAGTAGTACACTTCATTATCGTATCATGTAACTGTAGGGATGTTATATGTTATTGTGCCGCCAGCAAACAATACATGTAGAAGAGAGCAAAACTTATAGCACAATCGGTCGGGAGTCGGGGGAGAGAAAAAGGATACCGTTGAGCAATGACATAGTAACTTGATCAAAACGCCAGCTCATTAAACAACTCGTCATCATCATGGTGTAAGACTCTAATACGCCACTAGAGTGGCATTATTGACTCAGTAATAGCACATTACATGTTATCGTGGATCTCATAAAACATAACAGTGTAGCATTGCAATAGAAACCGATATAAACATACTCAAACACAAACATACCCAACAACAAAAAAACAAACTATAATGTGTCGTCCACCAACAAACAACAATCCAACCACACGTCGTGTAGTAATAGCCGGTGCCGGACCAGCAGGCCTGCTTCTCCAAGCACTCCTTCATCATCGTAACAAATCGTCTTCCAACACATCCGGTATCATTTATGACATTACACTAATCGAATCACGTGATGATCTCGGTCAGCTCAACCAAGAAGAATTACAATCACATCGTTCCTGGATGATTGGACTAGCAGGACATGGATTAGAGGCAGTTCGATCTATACCCGGCTTATATGAGAATTATCTATCCAATGTTGGTGTGAAGTTAACAGAGGGTAGTATCTTCATTGGTTCTAAAAAGTTGTCAATGAATAGTCAAAATAAAAACTCCAAGGAAATACCAGAAGGTTTCATTGTCGATCGTAACTTTATTGTTGCGGCATTGGCACGATATGCCAAAGATAATTTACAAGATACAAGTAACTATACATCTAAATACAATACAGAGTTGTTATATGTCGATAGTACAAATCAGCGTGTGCTCATCCGTTCCAAAACAACCAACAAAGAGGAATATATTCCATATGATTTACTAGTAGGAGCAGATGGTATACGATCCACAGTCCGAGAAGCATTACTCAAACGTCATTATGACTTTGAATTACATGTTAATGATATATTTAATACATTCAAGGCTGTGCATATCCAACGACCTGCGTGTTTAAGTCCAAGTGGTATTAGTTTTTTACCAGGATGTCTGCCGAACTTTAATGGGATTGTATTACCTGAAACTGGGAATTTGATTAATTTGAGTATGGGTGTTAGTCGTAATCATTTTGAGAGTGGTGTTAGTGCTGATTTGAAGAGCGACGATCCCAAGATTGTCGCTGAGTACTTTAAGGAGAACTTTAAAGCATTTCAATTAGAAGAGGAAGTATACTTAGATTGGGCTACACAATGGGTTAATCAACGCTGGAATCGTACCGGTCAAGTCCATTGTAATAAGTATTCAAGTTTGGAATGTAAGATTGTACTAATGGGCGATTCCGCCCACGCTACTAGTCCAAGTATTGGCATGGGTATGAATACAGCTCTACGAGATGCTCAGAAGTTATTTGAATTACTGGAAAAGTATGACGATGACTTGGAGAAGGTACTGCCTCAATATACGATTGATCGTGTACCCGAGGGTAATGCTCTGTCTGACATTGCATTGAATTTGTATTGCTTTGATACAAAAGTACAAATGAAGAGTATGCTAAAGGGTATCATTCGTAGTGGATTGCATTACATGTTACCAAACTTGATTGATCCTGATCCACAAACTATTATTGGTACACCCGAGAACACCATGGCAGATGTGTACCAAATGAGTATCGATCAGGGTACCTTGAATAAACATCGGGTTGTCAATGATCGGATTAGACAAGACTTCTTTGAGAAGGAAGTTGGTATGGTAAAGGAGAAGAAGGAAGGGAAGAGTTTGTTGAAACGATCACTTATGATTGGTATCCCTGTTTTGGCTGCTTATGCTTATACAGTGTTGACTGGTGGTAAATAACTTGTTGTTTTGATAGAATAGATAGATAGATAGTAGATAAGGTAGGTGTGCATTAATGAATAAATGAAAGTTTGAGAACTGATGATGAGTCTATCTAAGTTTAGTTGAGTGGCATCTTCTTTATTCCTACACTCATACGTCTTCTATTTTGTTTTAGTATTACCTTGCTGAAGAACTTATCAGCACTCACTTCACAACTTCATTTCATATACAATATATACAACACTTCTACAATTCCATAGCTACTCAATCCAAGGCACACTTTTTTATGCCGACGATTGATTAAGACGATTAGCTCGAGTAATTGCAGCTTTGATAGCCGATTCAGAACTTAGTAATGGATGTTTATTAGAAGATGTTTTGCTACTGATCTTTTGCTTTAGTATTTCATTCTTGGGTGATGTTGATGTTGCCTCTTTCTTTAGGAAGGCGAATCCCCCTCTCGGAACACTGCTACTAGTGAAAGATATGGGAGATGAGGTTGTACTACCAACTCCATTGGCCATAGTAGTAGATAAAGTAGCCATCATAAGTAAAGCAATCTTAATCAGATAATAGTTCATGATGTAAATATTAAGGTGATGTTTTGGTGTCGTCGGTCGTCTTACTTTTTTATGTGTTTTGTATTTCAATTGTTCGATAGTTTACTCAGCTCGATAATAAATAGTATTCTATTGATATTGTTGAATTCTATTGTACCATGATTGCTATCTTGCCTCCACTATGCATGCATTCTTCCGGCATATTGCCGAACATATCTTGCCATCATCTCCCCCCCCCCCCCCCCCCCCCCCCCCCACCCCTCGAATCTAGGATACCGAAAGATTATTTTGTTGTCTCACAGATCTTCCTTTGATGATGATGGATGTCGATGCGATATGTACTAATCATGAAAAATATATTATCCAAGAGCCGCTCCCGATTTGATACTACGAATAGAATAAAGGATTGCTGCTGTATGAATTGCAATATAGAAGTAGTAGTGTCTAGCACATTGCAATACAATATGATGTAAATTTTACGACTGATATCATATTATATCAGGATTGGTACACACACATAATCAATATCAATCCTGTTTTTGATGATGATAGTGTATCAACCTTCGTCTCATAAAATACAAAAGCATCCAGCTTAACAATCAAACATCAATATATAAACATATATCAACAAAATCAAACACATCATGGGTCGATTTGCCGAACGCCGTCAAGCTCGTCGTGAGAACCGTCAAGACCGCCGCAGCAGTCGTCATGGAAGTATTACCAAATCATCATGTGGAAAGGATTCTGTAACATCTTCTTGTTCGTCCAAGAGCTCTCATTCTAGCCACAAGTCGTCACACTCTAGTCACAAGAGCAGTTGCAAATCATCCTTCTCACTCATCTTGCTCTTCCAATGGTAGCTACACAAGTCACGATGATGGTAACAACACATTTGTCATGCGTGAGAAACTACTAACATTTGGTAAAGACTTTGAGATTAAGGAGGCATCTCATCGTCGTGGAGGACATGCTGGTAAAGCCAAGTACTACGTCGATAATAAGGTCCTTCGTGCTCGTGAGACTTTTAATATTCGTTCATCTCGTCATGGTGAGGTCTTGTATCAAGTCCAAGAACGGAAGCTTCGTGTTCGTGATACCATGAAGATTGAAGATGGTAATGGTGATGAGATTGCCAAGATTAAGAAGCGTGCAGTTGGAGTTGTTCGTGATAACTTTGTTGTGAAAGTTAGTGGTGATCGTGATTGGCAGATCCATGGAGCTATTCTTGATCATGACTTCACAATAAAAGAAAATGGTAAGACGGTTGTCAAGGTACACAAGAACTGGGTCACTCCGATCAAGGATTGTTACTTCATTGATATTGATGAGGATTGTGATGATAAGGCCTTGGCATTAATGGTCGTTATCGGATTGGAGGATATGTCGGAGGACTAGACAAGAGAGAGATATAGCACACTTCGATGGGTATAGCAAAATAGGGACTAATTAGATAAGATAGAGATATGTTTAGAAAAGCTATTCATAGTACATGACAACTCGTCTCAATCAACTTTTCTTATTGATCATATCATGTGTATCTTTTCTCCTAATTCTAATAGCCTCTCTCTCCGATACATAGTGATTCTACAGATACCAATCTATTCTCATTCTCATTCTAACCATATAGCAAGTACCAGCCACTAATACTTAATCAATAGCGATAGTAGCAACAAATACTGTAGTCAAGGCCAACCAAACAAAGAGACCAATCGACCCGATGCTAACTTCTTCTTTGTCAATTTGTACCATCATTCGTACACAATTTAGAAGAAGGGGGATAAGTGCATAACCAAATGCTTTAGCAGGGTCAATACCTTTGATAATAGTGGCAATAAAGATACCCAATACAGTAACATTAGCTCCCATACACTGCAATTTGAACTTTGATACTTCATTCACATTCGGTAGGTTCCATGTTTCAACTCCGGCGTCGGGAAACAAGCAGCATTGAGTTCCTCCGAAGATACAATAAGCTGCAAGTGCATATGCTGCTTTTGATGCATAGCTAGCGTTGGTAAGAAGAGCATAGGATGCAATTGAGTTGATAATTAGGTTGAGTTGGTGGGTGATAGCTGGAATCCCCAACTTCTTCGGCTCTTCATTGAGGAGACATTTGGCATTGATTACGACGTTTGTGATAAGACCAACTCCTACAGCCTTCATGGGCTCTATATCTTTGAAGAAGATAGAATATGCTATAATAGCCAAACATAGGAGGATACTACTATTGCCCTCAGCTAGCCAATTTAGTATATCATCGTCTCCGGTTAGTCCATACAGTTCGTTTTCTTTGCTTGGAGCCAGCGTACCATATCCACCTTGGATACCAAAGATGGTGGTTGCTACTTTAGCAGTTGTTTTCACATCAAGCGGCCCGGCACCTCCTCTAACGTTTAGAGCAGATGATACGGTTGATATCGAAGTAGTAGAAGTAGAAGGCACAAATGGAGCGCCAGATGTTGATGCGACGACTAAACAAGATATTAGAAGCAGTGATTGAGAATGCATGATATCGGTTGTTGTATTATATGCTACTTGATATAGATATAGCTAATGAGAACAGTTTGATAGTTGGGATATGCATGCCTATTTATGCCAAGATTCGCTCTAAGTTGTATGCAGCTTTGAGAGAGAAAACAGGGACCAAGATCAAAGGATACGGCAGCGTATCTTCTCATAATGAGTTTTCAGATCCATGAAAACTGAACTTCTTTATTACCACCTCATTTGGCTGCTGCCCGCTTCCATTGGAGTACCTAAAGTAGCGCCGCAGTAGACATTAGACAGCATAGAATGTTATTACGATATCAGTAGTGACTTCTTCAACCCTTTATTGAAAATCATGTCGACAGATAACCGATCAATAAGGAAGGATGCACTGATAAAAGATGCCATTATTCGTGATGAAAGTCTCGCTTCCCTCATGAGCATATCAGATGCAAGTAATGCGTCGAGCTCCTCTACCAGCTCAGATAGTGAGTCTCCTATCGATAATGATTTATCATCTCCAGAAACATTTGAATTCGATGATGTAGATATAATAGAAGAGCATAAAGTAGATGAACGGCAAGAGAAGCAGAGTATATCATTGAGGAGGGGTAATCTTCTTAATAGAGACGATACCAAACCAACAACAAAGAAGAACCTATTCGATGATATCAATACTAACTTTCGGCAGTGGAAGCAGCAGTTTGCCAAGAGGAAGAATGAACGGATCAATAACAGACGAGAATCTATCAAACAACAACAAGATACAAAGAATAAAGACGAGGATAAACCACAGACAATTTTACAAAACATAATAGATGACTTCACACCCAATGTTGGAGATCAAAAGATCTTAAGAGCAATAGGTAGAACAGCAACAGTTAATGCAGCTGTATTGCTAACCGCAGCCACGGGAGGTGCAGCGGGAGCAGTGGGATATGTAGCAGGAGGTGCAATTACGACTAAACGATTAGCTGAAGGTATAGCTGCCGAAGATGAGAAGGAGATTACTAAAAGTTTAGCTGTGTATGGATGTGCCACTGGGGCGAGCATCGCTGGACAGGCTATTACCGGGGCGTTTATGATTGGTGTTGCCGGTGCCAGTTTACCATTGGCCCTACCAATTGCATTTGGAGTAGGGTGTGTGAGTGGCATTAGTGCTGGAGCTTTGAGTGAGTTTACTGTCGATAGTTTGCATGATAAGGTTCGTAATATAGGAAAGAGAGAAGAGTTTATGAAAGAGGAAAGTCAAAAGGAATGTATAAAGAGTACAGTTGAGACAATGAACAGCTCATCTACTGATTCTGCAATAGAAAAGAGGATATGGACGGCAGAAGAAGCTGATATCATTGCTCGATTAGTTTGTAAGTTTTTATAAAGTGCATAAAAAGAACTTGTAATATATCATAATGTATATTGCAATATAATATGCGACCTAGACTATCCCATTAGCTCAATCTAGAACTAAACCATTAGCTCATTGTATGACAAAATACGGCACTCGTCCCCATCTCAATTCCAGTCTAAGTCAAATCGATATCATCATCATCATCATCATCCTCTTCATCATCACCCAACCCCATTTGATTCATAATGTCATCCATCTCGTCAAAACCTGCCGCAGTATCTTGTTCAAGTTCTTTCCCCGACAAAGGTGTGGGCTTGATGGCAGCAGCAATCTCCGACGAGACTGCCTTCTCTACCGCTGTCTTGGGCGCAGCATGAGATGGTCCCTTAACTGCCGCCTTATTATTGACAGTCTTATCCTTCTTAACACGTCCACTAACACGAATCTCACCAACCAATTCTCTAATAACAGGTTCCAAATTAGCCATTGCAGCACGATGACTACCACTCCTACTCCTAACATCATCCAATGCCTCACTATCCATATCATTACATGCTCTAATCAAATCTTCCTCTAATGCACATTCTCTAGATGATAAATATTGTGTATTTTGTAAATGTACATTTTGAAAATCTTTCGAAGCGGCGACTGTATCACCCATTGCCAATGTTAAGATTGCTTCAGAGACATAGGCACGTGATAGGGATACAGTGGCATATCCCTCAAATTCCAATGATGCTGTGCCTGCACCGTAGGCATATAAGGCTGATTCATAATGACGTCGTTTAATTAATTCAGCGCCGACTTTATATAATGTTTCATGTGCATATGAATCTGTAATTATATTCTGATTTGCCAATTGTTTTGCTTCATTTTGTGCCTCGATTTGATCTACTGCATTTGGATTATCATATGCAGATACACCAGTTCTTCTATATTGACTCTTTTTATTTAATGGATCACCAACGAATAATTCAATACTTTTTTCAATTTCAATTAATGCCTTATTATCAATCTTGGATGTGGTAGGTTCACCCATGATTAATCCAAATGCAGCCTTCACTGTAGATTCAGCGGCACGTCCCTTCTCACCCATCTGTTGCCATGCATTAGCCGCATCTAAATGTAACTTGTAACATTCTTGACGTTTCCTTTGTATTGTTTCATCGGATGTTTCGGCTAATTCAGCGGCACGGGTATATTCTGCTGCGGCTGTGGCATAGGCGTCTTGTCCTAATTGTGTATCGCCTGAGGCTATGCGATGTAATCTTTCTAATCTGTTCTCGCCACATTGTTTGTAGGCGTCTGCGGCACGTTTGTAATAGTTGGATGCTGAGATTGGATCTGGTTTGGAGAAGACTCCTCTTGTCATTGCCTTCTTTGCCTGTATTGACATTGTGTTTGTATTTATTTATTGATCAATGAGGGGGTGCACCAAGATAGAGAAAAGATTGTTAGTGGGTGGAAGTTATATATCATATGCACACATAAAACAAAACCAACAAAACTCATCAATAAACAATTGCAAATGCATCTGAAATGCACCGATACCATATAAACCACAATATCAAACGTATAAACATACCTTTAAACGATAATCTTCAGCCTCCGCCATTTTATCAATCTTAGCCTGTCCACTCAATAACGACATTACACCCTTAGATGCCAATCGACCATGTGTAGTAAATATTATCGATGGTCCCGGAGTAATTGTTGGATCGGTAACATTGTTATTAGTAGAGGAAGTTAGAGATGGTAGAGTATTTGTTGGTGGTATATTTCTTGCAATACTGGTAGTTGTTTTTTGAGTTGTTTGTTGTGTACGACGTGGTGCTGATCTACCGCCACCAGAAGAAGAACTACCACCGCCACCGAATAAGGCATTCCTATTGGATGCTGCGTCTTTCTTATAGTGGGCCATGATTATACTATCCACCATCCAGAGCTAGCAGCATACTAACTTATCAACTATCAACAATCAACTAAGCCGGGGGATTCTGTTTTAGGTTAGTATCTATGTATCGACCTTGCCCTAAGAAAGAAACTTGAATTGCACTTCCAACCGACGAAGCACAGCTTACTCACTCATATGCGTTTCGTTGTTGGGGCATACTGTGTAACATAGCATAAGTTTGATATCAATTGTCAACAACGCAAACAATACCATACTCCAAACCAAATAGCCATAATGAAGCATCCAATTCGAATTCGAGGGCTTGCCATTGCATCCGTCTTTGCTCTATCGTTCGCTACCGCCGTTGATATTAATGAAGATGATAGTAGTAACCTCCAACGACACAAGAGGAATCTAATTACAAATAGTAAGAAAAAGAATAGAATCAGTCTTAATAAGAGGATCAGATACAACAACAAGAAGAAGAATGATTACAATAATGTGGAGGACGATGATACCCTCTTTTTAACACGTCTATTGCAAGGGAGTATCCCGTTTACACCCGCTCCGTTTACACCATCACCGGCTACACCAGCACCCATACCAGTTCCGACTGATAGGCCTACTCCTTCTATAGTAGAGACTGAAGATCCAACTCCAGCTCCTGTTACCATAAGGTATGTGCATATGATGTGAGCATATGATGTGTACTATGATATCCTTGTCAATGACTAGATACAATATATATATATATATTATGTATTGAATTGCAATGTAACACTCCTCCTCCTCCTCTTCCATTATTCTCTTTGTCTTTAGCCCTACGCCATCTCCTGTCGTCTTGGTATGTGGAGATCTTACACCAACAGAACGCCGGGACGAGATCTTACGTATTCTAAGCACAGTATCCAGGTCTAATCTCTTTTTTGAAACCGGATCTCCTCAACAAGATGCATTTAATTGGATTGTTGATGAGGATAGTGCACAACTATGTCCTGATGATGATAGTCTTGTTCAGCGGTATACATTAGCTGTTTTTTACTACTCAACCAATGGTGATGATTGGAAGGAATGCAATGCTCCGTCAGACTTTGATAGTCAGGCATCCATTGCAGCTGCCAACGCTGCATGTACATTGACTACAGTTAATGCTACTACTATCTTCCCAAATGATATAGGTGGCAGCAATGCATGGTTAACTTCTGAAAGTGAGTGCACATGGGGCGGCATCTCGTGTTATGCAACCAGCACACCCAATGCATTGAAGGTGAATGTAGTTGAATTCGAAAACAATGACTTGAGTGGAGTACTGCCATCTGAGATGGAACAACTAAATGCTATTCGTTTCTTTGCATTAGAACGGGGCAATATCAGTGGACCTATTCCAAGTTCGTATGGTAATCTCAGGAGTTTATTATTGTTGGATTTCGATTTCAATCAGCTTACAGGAACGATCTCCGATAGTTTATGGGATCTGACCAACTTGCGACAGCTAGACTTGAATGATAACCAATTGGAAGGTACATTGAGTGAGGATATTAACAACTTAAGTCAGTTACGCTTCTTCCAGATTGATAACAATAACTTGGAGGGTGCAATTCCAGCATCCTTGGGAGACATTCCAAACTTCAGTGAGTATCTATCCTATGATCTGTCTTATAGAAAAGGCTATACTCATACTTATCCTCTCTTTGTAACCCCAAACATTTAGGTTTGATTGGTCTTTCGGGTAACAACTTTGTAGGAGCTATGCCCAATGAAGTATGTGATCTCCGTCCTTCTCCTCTTCAAACATTGGTCGTGGATTGCAGTATTGATTGTGAGATTCCACAGTGTTGTACTAGCTGTGTTCCTAACCTACTAACCTCGGCATTAGAAGTAGAAGATACACCTAGCATCCCTGTCAAGAGAGAAAGTCATATTGGTTTTAAAGATTGGTTAGTCGGCTTGGGTAGCAAAGACAGTAGGAGTAGTGGCAAGTCTGGCAAGGTCAAGTCTGGAAAGGCAAGGTCGGGTAAGTCGAAGGCCCGTAAGTTGGAAGCTGAGAAGTAGAGACAAACGAAGATGAGTGATTGAGATTGTGCTTGTATGTTGTAGAGAAATAATATAAGTCTGGAGCTGGATTGTATATGTGTAGAAGATTTAAACAATAGACTGACCAAACTGTTCATTTTGATTTACGCTTAGGATATACAAGGCTTGCTGGAAAGCCATTTGTTTTAGCCGTCTGCATTTCTACTCTCTCAATTATCCATTCATATCATTGGAAAATCTGGATGATACCGGTCAAGTCAGCATAAGATGAACAAGATGTGAACATTCTTCAAAGCTAGGAGGTATCAAAGCTGAAGCGATGGTCGATCATATCCTCTACTTGTCATGCACATTAAAGTAATGCATTGCCAAATCTATACCTCTTAATCTATCAATTGTACTATCTGCCAATAATGTAGACTTGTCAATGACAAGTTGAGGGTGTGCCATGGCACTCAAGACCATTTCATGAACTGTCGTCTCAATCAAACTACTACTACCACTACTACCAACTTGTATCCTATATCGATCACTTAATAAACCACCATGGAAGATATTCGATTCACTATTTTGTATCTGTGGCAATGCTGAATGTATTGCCAATTCATGAAATGAAGTTTGGATAACTCGTGGTGATTTATCTGGCCACCATTTCATGACTCCCTTGTTATCAGTTGGATTGATTAATGTGGGAGCACCGCATATTAGATAACTTCCATTAGCTTTGGTAACTAGTTCATTCATTTCTTGAAATAGACGTGCTATTAATATATATGTAGTTTGATCTAAATCAGTATCGAGGGGAAAGGTGGTGTAGAATGTACCCTTTAGTGGAAGTGGAGGTGCATGATTGTCAATCCAATATTCGTCGGTACCGACTAGTTCATTTGCTGTTACCAACTTGGCTTGTATATCTTTTGATAGTCCTTCACTTACTGAATTTGATCCAGGTAGTAGATTGTCCTCTTTATCTTGATTGACTGATAAGATATGTAGACATGAACCTCCAAATGCCAAGAGTATCTTTACATTCTTAACATCATCATGTACTTTATTTGATATTGCTGCATATGCCTCTTCATATGGTGTTGCTGCATACAGTTTGGTATGTTTCGTTGTCTTTAGTTCCGGATGTATATTAAGTATCTCTGATATATGCTCTAATCGACGTGATATTGTAGTTCCCCATGTTACTTTGCAATACGATGCTGCATCGATACTTGTCAATAGTTGTTGCCTTTGTGCCTTTGATTCATTGCTATTCATTAAATGCCGACAATCTCCCGATGATAATTTTAGTACACCTTTCGGTGTTAGGTTACGATCTGTCAAGTGAGTTGATGCATGATATCTTGACATGATGTAGATTGTAAGAGTAGTAATCTTTTGACTTGATCTTATCGATGCCATTTTTGTTGTATTAGCTTTGATAGGTATCCTACTGCCGACAATAATCAATCATCAAACTCAAACAATGGAACTAGTGAGCTCCCTTCCCAAACATTCTAGAGTTTGGCCATCAGGAGTGGTTGAGGCCAATACAAAGGAGAGGATCTCATCTGTCATCTGAGAGGATCGCTCGATCGAGAGACTAAAAGATACCATAGAAAATAAACAGACCAAATGGGGCTTCTGTGTGACGGCCTTTTTTTACACAGAAGCCTTCAGCTTGCTTTATGTATTAATGCATCACATCAACTACTCCTCTAACTACCTCATTACACCAGTTCGGCTAGTCATTATATATCATATCTGATCGGCGGCAGTAGTGGCGGCTCGAGAGTTGACGAAGAGATACCCCTCATTTGCAAAAATTGAAAGTAGATTAAAAGATGGAGAACTTTACCGATGATACCGTAGTTGCAGTGGCCTCGTTCCTATCACCAGGTGATATGTTGAGTTTATCACTGACATGTAAACGATTCGGAGCTAAGAATGGTACAAAGCGATCGTCAGTTAGGGAAGAAGGTACGAGAGAAGTGAGACAAAAGACAGAAGCATTATCATTAATGGAAGTTGCAGCACGTACAGTGTTTCACGCCTCAGCGACGAAAGATGAAAAGAAGGCACTGCCAAGACGTGAAGATGAATCATGGTTTACTATATATCAAGAATATCTTAAGCTGTTTCGTTTACCATTGCAATTTGATAAGATGGCTGGGGAATGTTTCGATTATGTCGAGGGATCAAACAAAACAAAAGTATGCACAAATGGTGGATACACGAGTGACAACACTGCAATATGTAGCAACATCATGAGGGCTGGGAAGCATAGCGTCTCATTTCAGTTTCAGTTAACTATGGATGAAGAGCAGCGTTGGAATGAAGCAGTTTTACACGCCACAAGAGCTGCAGCAGGTTTTCACCGAAAGGACCTTGCATGTGGTATTATGAGGCCAACGACAAAGGATATTACAAGTGAAAATTATGAGCCCCTGGATACCTGCGATCCCACTGAGGAAGACCTTTCTAGGTTCTCTTTGAAACAATACGAGGGTGATGTCGATTGTTGCATGCTTAACGCTAAAGTTGGGAAGGGCCTTCGTGCCAGATGGGAAGACACGGAGGTCGATGACAGATATGCGCTTAAGCCGTCCAATAGGAACGATTCATTCCATGCAGGAGAGGACCAGCAGTTTGATTGGGAAGGGATGGAAGGCTCTCTTGGAGAGGAATCGTTCAAAATAGGAATGGTATTGGATCTTGATGAGGGAACATTAGATGTGTATAAGAATGATAGACGTCTTGGAACTATGATGACTGGATTGTCTGGTGAATACTGTTGGGCATTTACAAGGGCCGAGGGAGATGAACATTTATCGGTTACTATTGGCAGGTGATATAATCGAATAGTTATTGTTATAGTGTAAGTGTAAATGTAAGATAAAACTGTATATCAAGTAGGGAATCTCACTAAAGTAGTTAAACTGCAAACACATTACATTCAGGATCAGTGCCGGTCGATGCCAGATGACTCCGCTGCCTAAGCTCCTCCGATGCTGCTTGAACTACTACAAAGTCGCATATCAAGTTGCCGTGGTTCATTTTCTCCCCTGGGGCTTCAGACTCAAGACATACCAAACTGTGAACAGACTCAAATTCTCAACATTCTTGCAATAAGAACAAGAAGCCTCTGTCGACAATAGAAAGAGAACAAACATACGGATCTCCTAGCTCATTAATATATAAAAGCCGAAGAATATTGCAGTCAACAACATATACAATAATAATATCTAAAATCTAAACAAATAATACACAAACAAAACAAAAGTAACGAAATTATCATGAAGTTATCAATCATCTCACTAGCCCTGGCAGCAACATATGCCAAGGCAACAGAAGTGGAATATATGAATGAAATACAAATAATGCCAGGCCATACGAAGGATAAACGTAGTCATATTATTAGCCCTTTACCTCATACGTAAGTTGTCTATATAGAATTGCAATATATAAGGTGCATATGATGTGTGCAGAATTTTTACTGACATAATGTTCTATCTCTATCCCACATCACATACCACAACAATATAATATGATATACGACAGTTATCTAGTTGAGGATGATATTCCCGATAATCACTTCTGGGGTGACGTTGACGGGAAGAATTGGCTAACACCGCATAAAAATCAGGTTAGTTTCTATGTTGCAATAATTTATGCTCATATCATGTGCACCTTGCAACGATTGCAACTAATATTATCACTAACCTCTCGAACATTATACAATCTTATTATTATACAGCATATCCCACACTATTGTGGATCATGCTGGGCACACGGTGCAATCTCATCATTAATGGATCGTATTAAAATTGCCCAAAAAGGCAAGGGTACGGATATAAACTTATCAATTCAATATATCTTAAATTGTGGTGCGGAGAGTGCTGGTAGTTGTCATGGAGGGTGAGTACAGTATGGTTGTGTATTGGTTTGTTTAGGGTGTTGTTTAGGCAACAAGATATGCTCACATCATATACACTTTAAATTACAACGAACAGATACCACACGGGAGTATACCAATTAATTAAGGAGAAGGGAGCAATCCCATTTGAGACATGTCAGCCATACCTAGCCTGCTCTGCCGAATCACAAGAGGGATTCTGTCCCCACATTGATACTACCTGCACAGCCGTTAATACCTGTCGTACATGTTCCGGATTCTCCGATGCCGGAGGACAATGTGTTGAATTAGATTACTGGCCAAATGCCACGGTAGCTGAATATGGCGAGGTTGGCAATGATAGTATCTTTGATATGTTTAGTGATCCTAAGGAGAAGGCACATAAGATCCGTGCTGAGATTTATGCTAGGGGGCCGGTGGCTACTACTATTAATGCCACGCCCTTGAGGGATTATGCTGGGGGTATATTAGATGATCCCACGGCCTCGACTAGTACTAATCATATCGTATCGATTGTTGGTTTTGGTAAGGATGCTGCTACTGGTAAGGATTATTGGATTATCCGTAACTCATGGGGAGAGTATTGGTAAGTTGATTGTTGTTTTGTATATGTATGTGCTGTGCTTTATCTGTCCGAAGCTAACTCTTCTCGTCCTTCTTTACACTCTTAGGGGTGAAATGGGCTTTGCAAAGATTGCCGCCGGTGTAAATATGATGGGTATTGAGGATCATGTTGCCTGGGTTACCCCCGGACAGTGGACTGTCGAGAATAAAATGCCATGCAGTGAGGATGGCGCCATGTGTGGAGGAATTGCACAGACTCATGGACAGCAGGGTGATCCTAGTTTACCCCCACCACTTCCCAACTTTGCTAGTATGGAGTATGTTGATCCTAGTATTGAGTTTATGGCCAAGAAGGAGGCTACTGGAGATATTAAATCTACCCTCCGTACTTCCCGGAAGTAAATATAGTCTTGGGTTTATAGATTGGGGGATCAGACCTCAAGTCCAGTGCCGTTTTAGGTTGTTTTATAGGACGAGGCCTTTATGATTGATTGTACAAAGAATGTGGTTCTGGGAGAAGATCTATAGAGTAATTGTAGTAGTGTTATTGATATAAACGAATCTTTGCTGTTTTCTATATGTACGTCCTTATATGTTATGCTACCCCCTAAATACACAACACAGCACCTATGTGGCGACGCTCCCCTTCTCCACCTTTCCCTTATTTAAATCCCACGATGCTGCTGTTGAATATCATTCATTAGTGCAAACTGTTCATTATCATTTTGATACACCTTCCCTTTCTTCATATTACCCGAGACATCCAATAGCGATGGTGCTGATCGTATGAGTTGGTATAGTAATGTACGCCCTCCATAAACACCCCCTGCGGCACTCCCAATCCTTGCAATGGCATGAACCATTGCATTCAATTCCATATCCAAAAGTTCTTTCATGTTAGCTTCACCCCTCATAAAATAGTAATGAATAATCTTATAAAGAGCCACATTTGATGCTGCCCACATAGTCAAAATAATACAGTTTTGTTGAAACTCCTGATACAATTTCATCCCTCTGGGAACCTGCTCACAAAGAGCAAACATCTCCTCTTCATATATTAAAATTGATGGTAGACCAATATCTAGTACATCTCCGTTTAGGTAGTATGGCCATTTTAGTTGTAGTATGTGATTAGAATCATACATACTATCGACACTTGTCTTGTTACAAACAAGATTCTCAAGAGCTGACCATCCCCTAGCAGTTATAACTAGAGGAATGAACTGTAATATCTCCAGTTTGGCATTCTTGCTAATGGACAAGGCATTAGCCCAAGCAATTGCTGCATCATCATCAAAACTGTCGTTCTCATTACTGATGTCAATTGAACGAATGGATGATTTAGTATTGAAGAATAAGGATGCCAATGCTTGCCACCCCACAGTGGTTATTGAATTGTTAATAGATAAGTCTAGCTCTTCCAAGGTGTTGTTGTTAGCAAATACCTCTGCAAATATAGCCACTCCTTCATCATTGATGTTGTTACCTTTAAGGCAAATGGTATGTAATGCCCCCATCTTAGAAGAACTAATGTTGTAGCAATTCGTTATCTCTTCACTTCCCTTGAGATTGTCGAGGCATAAATTAGATAATGATCTCAGTTTGGTAGGTCGTAAAATACGGAAGAAGTTTACCCACCCCTCTGCTGATACACGTTCAGTTCGCTTGAGATTCAACATCTTTAATGTACTATTTTCGAGTATACCATTTGCAAAGACGGAAAAACTTTCATCATCAAACTCATTAGCCTCAAGAGTCAGCTCCTTTAGAGTGCAGTTATCATTTCTTAGCATGTCTGATAGGGCACGGCTTGATCTTTCATTGATTGTAGTCCAATTTAAAGTAAATGTTTCTAAACAGTGATACTTGCAGAGGGTTCTAATAAGGTTTGCTGCATAACAATCGGTTATTGCAGGTCTATGAGCTGTTCCATCAAGACTAAGATGCTTCAAAGTTCCTCGTTCATTATTGTGTCTTAACGATGAGGCCAGAAGCTTGATGTGAGTACCAATGCAATTCTCAAACGAGATGGCCTTGAGAGAACTATTCTGAAACATCGGTTCAAGAATCTCAACTGCGTCCGAAACATCGGGGAGATATCCCAAATACAACTCAGTTATGGATCTGTTGTTAGCAACCCCTTTTAGAAATTCATCATAAATTTCTGAATTCTCGTTCATTACACGCTGATAGGAAGTATCATCGTCATCATCTGATTCATTATTGATGTTTAAACTGCTTAGGTGTGTATTACTACCAATCAAATTCCCTGCCTCAATACACAACTCTTTCCTTTCTAGTAAATAAAGTAAATCGTCATTAAATGAAGTAAGTTTAGTATCATTGATCTGGAGTCTCTTGAGTATCATTTTATAATAAGACGTATCGTCATCATCATATTCTCCATTATTACTAAGCTCATTTAATTCTTCCATTATGCACGTGAAGTTATGTAGTATGTTTTGCTATTATAAAGAAGTTCTTATGTAAAATGTAAATTTTGTGTAATGATGTGTATGACCTAAAAACGATAGGTTGACCTTACAACAACACTACTACACTCCAGAACTTTGCAAAGCAGCACAGGAATCATACGGCGGTAAAACTAGCATGCACGTGTATTGAGTTAGACTCCAAGTTAGTTTTGCAATAAGATATTTTGGCGATACACCGGTCTTTTGTCCTTCATTCTCTCAGAGTTCAGAGTCTAGTCTGCCTTACTTCACAGCCGCTGGTGTGGTTAAGGAAAGATATAGAGTAATTGTAGTAGTGTTATTGGTATAATACGAATCTTAGATGTTTTCTCCTCATGTCCTTATATGTTATGCTTGCCCCCTAAACACACAACACAGACACAAGAAGACTTGTTCTCCGTACCCCCCGATACGATAGCCCCACCTATTCACTTAGATTCCACCTTCCTATTCTTCCTCTTGCTTGATGAGACATCAAATAGCGACGGCACCGACCGCATGATCTGGTATAGTAATGTATGTTCTCCGTGGCCTAATAATGCATTAGTGTGGTGTCCATCTTTGGAAAAGCATCCTAGCATTGCAATGACATGAACCATTACATTCAAGTCCATATCCAATATCTCTTTCATGTTTGCCTCTCCACTCCTAAAATAGAAGTGAACAATCTTCTGAAGAGCCTTTTCATGACGTGTCTCTGGCCTGTCTATTTTGTTTACCATCTTCTTCAATAGATTCTGAATTCTGTCGGGAAGTCCAGATTGCTCATCTGTTGACTGTCTTGCATTCTTTGCAATTTGCCTCCGAGAACAAAATGCAATGCGGCAACTTAGTTGAAACTCATGGTACGCATCCATTGTTGTGGGTACACCCTCGCAAAGTTCAAACTCGCCTTCTCCATACATGTAACTTAGCGCGTGATTAGAATCATAAAGCGTATCGACACTTGTCTTATTGCAAACAAGATTCTCAAGACTCAACCAACCCCTAGAAGTAATACCCCGAGGACTGAACCACATCTCTTTCAATGTGGCATTCTTGCTTTGAGATAAGGCATTAGTCCATGCAATTACCGCATCATCATCAAAGCTAGAACGTGCGTTTGCAATACTAATCTTTTCAATTGCTGAGTTAGGGTTGAGGAATAAGGATGCTAAAGCTTGCCATCCGACGGTGGTTATCGATGTGCTGTTACCCAGATCAAGTTCTTTCAAGATGTTATTATTGGCAAATACTTCCATAAAGATAGTTACTACTTCATCATCGATGTTGTTCTTGTCGAGGCAAAGGGTATGTAATGCCCCCAATGTGGCAGGTCTTAAAATATTGAAGAAACGTTTCCACCCGTCACTAGTAATTGCATTGCTTCCCCTGAGGTTCATCATCCCCAGTTTGTTATTCCCAAGTATGCCTTCTGCAAAGGTGGAAACCTGTTCATCATCAAACTCATTGTATTCGAGAGTCAACTCCTTCAGAGTGCAGTTAGGATTACTCAGCATGTTTGATAATGCATTGCTGGATTTTTCATTGATTGTAGTCCAATTCAAAGTAAGTGTCTCTATACAGTGATACATGCCGAGTGTTGTAATGAGAATTGCTGCATCATAATCGTCTATTGGATTATCCCCCCGTGTTCCGTCAAGACTAAGATGTTTCAAAGTTCCCCTTTCATTATTATTTTTCTTGGACAAGAAGGAAGATAGATACCAAGTCTGTGTAGAAGTACAATTCTCAAACGAGATGGTCGTAAGAGCACAGTTCTCGAATAACGGTTTAAGAACCTTAATTACGTTTGGTCCATCAGAGACATACCCCAGATTCAATTTAGTTAGGGATCGATTATTTGCAACCCCCATCAGAAATTTATCAAAGTTTTCTTCCAAACCTCGATCAATATCGTCCTCGGTATCAATGTATAACTCATTTAGATGCGTATTACTACCAATTAAAGCCCCTGCCTTCTCACACAACTCTCTACTCCGTAGTAGAGAAAGCAACTCTGATTCATGATGCGTGTTGGTGGTGGAGGAGCCCAATAATTTCAATGATGTAAGTTTGTGATCATTGCTTTTAATCCGCTCTAGTACCTCGTCAGATAATTCATATACGCATGAACTTTGGCTGATATTTTTATCCTGTATGGATAAATCCATCTCAATCATACGCTCAATGAAGTCTTCCATTGTTTCTTATACACTATTTTGTGTGGTATTATGGTATAATAATTTTTGTGCACAAGATATGTACCTAAAATTTATCGTTGTTTATGTTCGATATATGTTGTTGCTCTCACAATATCACACCCGGTACTTTGAAAAGCAGCACAGGAATGATATCACTGACGGCGTTAGGCGTAGCACGTATATGACGGCACCTCAAAGTACACCTCAAGCACACTATCCCCACCTATAGTGTGCTTGACTCACAAATCTTTATTTTGGCGATATACCGGTCATTTGGCTTTAATTATAAGTTCTATCGGCCGGCTATTCGATATAAAAATCTTCTCCAGTCATATATACTCATCTTCAATTGTGTGGTGTAACGCGGTGAGTGAGTTGTTTTGGTTTATCCTATTATTTACTTATATCAAAGTTTTTTTCAGTAATCTTTGCAATGAGAATGATTGCTGCAGCAATGAAGTCTACTTAGGTGAGTCTAGCTTGCATTATCGTACATATCATACACAATGTATATCTTGTTAATCTATTATATTGTTTAACTAACCACCTCTGCATGTACACAGTATACTAAGGCTCTTCTCCTTTATCAAACCAAGCAACATAGACTATTATAACTTAGACTAATCACCAATATACCACCATACAATAACATTATCAAGATGGCTAATAATGAAACACCACTCCGAACAAGTCAAAACTTTCTCCTCGATGTTGATGCATTAACTAAACTACAAAATAATGACCCTACTCTTACCTCTTTGACTGTTGGTATTGACTATAATTATTATGATATGGATAAAACAGATGGATTCCTGCCGCATTATAATGATTGGGGAAAGTGTGGACAGCTGATTGGGCGGAATACACATCTCGTCAAGTTAGCATTTGGTCAAAGCCATGGGATAATGTTTGGTAATAACAGAGAAATAGATGAGGATATGTGCATGGGAATAGGAGGTGCCAGTAAACCGAATGAACCAAATGAGAATCAGTTTAGAGATTTCTGCAATGGACTTGGTAAGGAGACGGTTGTTTTGTGTACACCCCGATCATATGTTTTATATGCTATTATACTAACTTTGTCTTGTCACAGCAATGAATAGATCAATTAAGGAATTGAGTTTCGTCAGTAGCCTCCCTCCTTTGATTGAAGGAGAGCAAAGAGGTGTCAGGGATGGCCTTGGATTGACATACACCCTCATGTCTGATTGGCTAGGAAACAATAGTGTGGAAAAAGTCACAATGCCGTGGTGTGATGGGGAGTGTGTCATGGATAACAGCGAGGAAAATCGTAAGCTAGCAAGGGTACTATCATCTTTCAACTCACTGAAACACTTTGTAATTGAGTTTACGGGAGATTATGGCATGGGAAATTATAGTAATGATAACATCTGTGAAGTGGCGGATCAAATCATCGACTCTTTATCAAACCATCCCAACTTGGAAACAGTTCGCTTTACTTTCACCAAAACTTCATTGAGCAGTAGTGGATACACAGCATTATCAAGGCTCCTTACCAATTCAAACATAAAAGTTCTGAGATTAGAGGGTGGTTTAACTGGTGAGGGTGCCGTTGCTCTGAGTGCCATGTTGGAAGGAAACCAAACGCTAGAAGAGTTGATTCTAAATGACTCAAATAGCCGGTTGTCAACAGCAGGATGCCAGGCATTTTTAAGACTACTACTCGGCAATGATTCAGGATCGATCATGGATACTTTCAATTCGAATCATACCCTTCAAAGATTGTTTTCTAGTGATTTCAGATTCACCGACTCAGCCGGCCGCTGGCAACTGCCAGATGATTTACAATTGGCTTTACGAATCAATACGCTTTGCAACAAGGCTGACGTTGCTCGTTTTAAAATCATCTTGGGGCATAATTTCACAAAGGGTGACTTTAGTCCAGAGCCTTTTGATCTGATATGGATTTATCAGTCATGCCTCATGTGTTGGCTTGGATGGGTAGATCAAACGCCGACGTTGCCCCGCTCTACAGGTTTGCAGATGCTGATCTATGTTTGATGTTCAAGTTTGTTCGGGGAATGGCATCGACACTATTTGACTCGCCAGCGTCAGCATCGACAGGGAAAAGGAAATTGCAACAGATGTGATGATTATACTAGTAGAAGTAAGGAAAAGAGAAAAGGAGAGAGCGTCTTATCTATGAAATGGGAAGTAGATTCGACTAGATATGAATGAGGCTCTGATGAGGTAGAATGGTGTATACATCATAAGTTTATAGTCGATTATGTATTGAACCTAGGTTAATTACATGCCGTCCCTCTCGTCTTTTGGCTACCACATACAAAGATTTTGGCCGGCTAGATGTCCATTGAAATAGTTGTGATGATGATGACCAGTTAGATGATTATGATGAAGACCCACAGGACGATTGGGATGAATGGCATGCAAATGGTGAGCTCGATGATTGTGACGATGATTAGAGAGATGGTTGTGATGAAAATTGACTGGTCTTAGATGAGGCGGAGGCGGAGGGAGTGGATGAGGATGCTTTTGATAGTGATGCGGGTAGTTGTCTACAACTGGTGTTGATTCTATGCAACCCATGATAATGTGTGAGTTTAATTTGCTTTGTATTAAACGTATTGGCTTTTGTTTTATGACCTTAACCTCCATACTTATACTCTTCTATCAAGCAAGATCATGCTCTGTCAAGGGGACTCAACTCTCGTGGTCTTGATCGGTATCCTCTTCCTCTATTGAAAGGATCAATAATCTTTGTCCTGGAGATTAGGGATATGACGATAACACTCTAAGAAGTTGCTGTAGAGGAAGTATAACATCGCACCTCACTCAAGTTCAAGGGGACGAGAGAAAGGGAGAGGAGCAGCAGCTAAGGCCAAGGCCAAGGATACCAATGATGTTATCTATTTACTTACTCGTCTTCTGGCTCATTTGTCTTCCCTTGCCTTCCCTCAATGGCTCAGCATAGCGGTCTGCACCTTTAAACATATCGATTAAACATGTCATGACTATAGATTGTAGTATGAGGTGTGAAAGGGGTACGCTGTGAGGATGCATTTTAAACAAAAAAGATGTGACATATGATGTGAGCATCTTCTTAGATGAGGATATATGATATGTACCAAGACCTATATGGCTCCGAAGTTCTATTATCCAACTATGTATTGAGTATACCTATAAGCGTGAAGTACATTTCTAACAACATCATCATCATCTTAGCTGATTTGATATGCAAACACTATCCTGTGACATATTTGTGACATATCAAATCAACTGCTCCAAAAATAACTAAGCCCACTATCTTGCCGATTCACGAGGCTTTGAGAGGTTCATCATTATTCATTATGTACTCGCTCCATATTGCAGTGAATAGTATAAGATAGTATAGTAGATAAGGTAATAAGAATGCTAGGAAGTATATCTATAATGTCATCTAAGAGGAGGGTGTCGGACAGCGATGTTGATACCGCTTCTTTAATGACAGATGATTCCTACTACCGCTTTTGCAATGACGATCAACGACAACAACAAC
>Ga0214480_100006_pt1 | contig 70690 bp, 62 predicted proteins | sample M1_20Mar14CPVII9_3_FD_165042 | JGI IMG/M metagenome (GOLD analysis project Ga0214480, IMG submission 165042) | Marine eukaryotic communities from Monterey Bay, California, United States - M1_20Mar14CPVII9sort6BwellE17 | ecosystem: Environmental > Aquatic > Marine > Unclassified | place: USA... | reverse complement strand
TGTAAAAAGAAACATAGAACAAAACACAAGAAAAAGTGTGATAGACGAGTGGCAGAATTACATGATGAACAACTATTCAAAGAGGTAGAGCGTGAAGAGTGTCCGATATGCATGTTATCTCTGCCAATAAATGCCAACCAAAGCTTGTTTAAGTCATGTTGTGGTAAAGTTATTTGTAACGGTTGTAGTTATGCCATGTTGATAAGTGAGGGAAAGGATTTATGTGCATTCTGTAGGACTCCTGATGCAACTTCAGATGAAGAGAACCTCAAAAGAACCAAGAACTTGATGGATAAGGGTAACGCCGAAGCATTCAATATGCTTGCTGGGTTACATTCGCATGGTGAACTTGGCTTAACACAAGATTATCAAAAGGCGAATGAGTTGTGGCTAAAGGGAGGGGAACTTGGATGTGCTGAAGCATATTATAACTTGGGTATTGTCTACCGCAGAGGAGAAGGTGTGGAAATAGATGATAAGAAAGCTATATATTACTATGAGCTTGCGGCCATGATGGGGCATGTGTCATCACGGCATAATCTTGCCTGCTTTGAGGGTGAGGCAGGCAATGTAGAACGATCAATGAAACATAGTATACTCGCAGCAAAAGCTGGAGACAAGGAATCTTTGCACAATGTTAAAGTAGGATTTACGAAAGAATATGTCACAGAAGATGAATATGCAAACACTCTACATGCCTACCAACAGCGGCAAGATGAAATGAAGAGTGATGAGAGGGACAAAGCTGAAGTTTTTTACAGAGCTCAAAGTCGAGGCAGATGGTAGGATGTAAAGATGTAAGATTTAAACAATAATGATACTACAAGAATAGGGTAGTACTCGAGCACACATATCACATACTCATATAGCATTACATAGTAGCTATTAGTTAGTAGTGTTTTTTTTTACAAATACCTCCGCGTGTAAAATAATAGATATTATATATCCTCAATTCTCAATCTGATTGTTACGCGGCAGCTGCAGGCTTCTTTCATCTATCTGATGATACCTCTATCTAACAACTCCTGATCACAATCGCATACTTATCATCGTATCTCTAAGCACTACTCATCAAGTTATCAAAGACTCCCAATTACAATAAAGTGAGTGAGACAAAACAAAATGCAAATCAAAAATTAGCCGCCCAAGATAGAGCTCTAGCCTTCTACGAAGCCTGGATAGAGTAAGTCACAAAGAGGTACTAGTGTCGATTGAATAGACCAAACAAGCATACAATGAGGACATCAATATCATCTATAGCATGTCTATGTGCAATATCGTCGATATATCTGCTAAGCGGCGGCGTAGTAGACGCTTCTATACAGCCATCACAAACGTCATCAAAATTACAACTAACTCTTACCTCGTTGCAAACACCTACTGATATATCATTTAAAAGACGATACAGTACAACTGCAGCTGGATGGAATATATTGCAATCGATACCTCGTGGTGGTAGTTCCATCGCTGTAGACGATGGCAGTGAGGATATGAGTGAGAGCGAAGAAGATGAACTCTCATCAGATTTGTCAGAAGACTCTGAATTAGAAGAGTCTGAAGATGATAGTACCCCATCTACATCAACATCTAACGGTCCACCAATCAAATTAACAATCAAAACAAACCTAGCATCCACATTAATAGATCAAAAGTTAGACTTCACTGCATCACGAACACGTACAATTGCAAGTATTAAATTGGCAATCTCTAAAAGTATGATTGGTCGTCCTCCTCTATCTTCTACAATCTTAAAATATCACGGTAGGACATTACATGATGAAGAATGTGTGTTTGATTTGTTAGAAGATTTAGATTCCGATGACGAAGAAGAAGAAGATAGTGATGCAGAAGATAACATTGGTGAAGAGGAAGATGAGGATACCATCAAGTTAACATTAACTGCTGATATCTTACCACCCATTGATACTAAATTTGGTATTGAATTGAAAGAAAAATTGCATAAATTAAGTACACAAGAGATATTGGATGCATATTGTGTTAATATGGCGGGTATGGTTTATGGACAGGAGTTATTTGTTAAGGAGAGTGAGTTGTATGAAAGTAATGAGAATGATGAGGGGTTGGATGAGGAGTTGGAAGAACTACACACATCATCAACATCATCAAATGAGAATCATTCATTAAACATTCGTAAAAAGGCAGCACTGATTCAATCACAATTCGAAAGTACATTAACTTCTGAAACAAAGCAGTTACTACAAGAGGAACATACACGTGTTAAACAGCATCTATCATCTTATTCCTCTTCTTCTACATCAGATGATTCAGATGAGATAATCTATGGATTAATATCACAGAATGAGATTAATAGCAGCAGTAGTAGAAAGGGACGTCGACGAACGTTGAAGGGTGGTGCTAGTATGAATGTGAAACGATCGTTACAGAGGAATTTAAATGTGGTACGTATTGTCTTGGTATGATATAGGTTCATTCATATACTAACTCATACCCACACACCTCCCATACCTCACATACCACATATACTCACAGAACTGGGCAGACACAACACGAAACTCATTACTATTCCTCTTCTTTGGATACTTTGGTGGACGTAATTCGTTTTCTCGTGCCTTACTACTACTAGCATCACCAATGTGTTTCTTTATACAAACACGTCCTGTCAAGGTGGCATTGAAACAAGTTTTCTATACTGTAGGTGAACCACCTAGTATATTGTTAAGTTTATTACCAGCACCACAACAGGCGATTATGAGTTTAAAGTATGGTGCTGTTATGAAGGGATTGTATGGTGAGAAGGTATTGGAAGATAGTGATGGTATTGATAGAGAATGGTTGGATTTGGAACGTATGGAAGAAGAAGAAGAAGAGAGTGTTGGGGGTAGTAGTAATTTTGGGGGTGACTTTAGTGATGAGGAGGAAGAGGAGTTTGGGGAGTATGATGATCAATATGATGATGATGAGTATGATGGGGAGTCGGATTATGACTTAGACTATGATTACTAGTAGTTGTAAACTTATTTTAAGTTGTTCATCGATGGCAAAATGTAACTTACTAACATATTACTAAACTCAACTTTAAATAAAAAGATGTATTTATATACACAACGATAAGCCATCTTAAGGAATTAGGCCCGGAACACGGATTAGTGCACCAGCTTTATCCCTCTCATCACTTTTCATTTCTTTTTGACTTTCATGATGTGCACGTAATGTATTTGCATATTCTTCTTTTGTCACTATCCCATTCTTGAATCCTCTCTTAATCATATCCAAAGCTTGTACGTGCCCAGCTCTTGTTGCAATTGTGAAGTGTTTCGATGCACGGTCAATATTGCCAGCTCGTCCCTCCATACGGCCAAGATTATACCTTGCTTCTACATCTCCACCCATAGCTGCCAGCTCATAGTAATGTCTGGCCTTCTCTGTGTCAATTTCTAGCCCAATACCACAGAAATATGAGCTGCCCAATTTACAATACGCCTCAGCACATCCAAGCTCACCTGCCTTAAACAACAACTCATTAGTCTTTCGATAATCTCGTGGCATACCATTACTTCCCTGGGCATAACAGCTGGCAAGTAAAAAACACCCCTCCGCATTACCCTTATCCATTAGTTTGTTTAATCGTTTGATCGTCTCTTCCTCTGAGCTTGCTGGAGGACTCCTACAGAATGCACATAAATCTTTTCCTTCACTCATCTTCATGGCATACTCACAACCAGCACAGAAGTGTTTTCCACAACATGAATTGACAGTCGATTCGCTCACATCCAGTGGTAGAGGGATTAGACAAATTGGACACTCCTTACGCTCTACCTCTTTGAATAACTTCTCGTCATGCAACTCAGCCACACGTTTTTCACATGCCTTCTTATGTTTCTTTCTATGCTTCTTTTTACATGCGGCGTTGCAATACTTCACCTCCTTGCATTTGTTGCATGTATTCATATCATCACTATTACCCTCTTTACCGCAAGCAGCGCATATAGACGTATCATCAAGTATAGCTACGGCATTGATACCATCGATAATGTTGTTTACATTATTTTGCTCACATGATGTGCACTCTTTTTTGCTCGACATCATTTCTCCGCTACCACCAAGTTGCATGTCATTATTATTATCATCAGCTTTACTCATATTTATACACACCAATCCCAAATATAATATATATGACGTCTATATTGATCTTCTATCTACTGCAATCTTAGTGCATAAGATGTGTCAAAATTTTATTCTAACTATTGTCGAGCTCGTAAGTCATTAAATGTACACAATACAAACACCAAACCACTACTAATCGATAGGGCGTTAAAAAAGCTGATATTACTCTGCTATTCGAAAGGGTGTTAAAAACTGAAATAATACTGGCTATTATCGTCAATATACGGTTTCTAATTTGAACTACGTCGATGTACAAAGGTGAAATAAGTAGCATGTTACATAGTGAATTATTTCTTTTTAATAGGGAGTCCATAATCCTTTTATGAGAGTAGGATCAGCTATCAATAGAAGAGATATCAGATAGAGCCTAGACAAACTATTGAAACAAATACTAGAGAGTAGATGTAATTATCCCACATCCTACCACATACCTGCCATCTTAAGAAATGCAGCTTTGTCCCTCTCTTCACTCTTAATCTTATCTTGCCGCTCATGACACAAACGTAGAGTATTTGCATAGTCGTCTTTTGTCACAAGCCCATTCATAAATCCTTCCTTAACACAATGCAAAGAACTCTCATTCCCAGCCCTTGCTGCAAGTATAAGATGCTTCATAGCCCGTTTATTATTCCCATCTCGCCCTTCTAATATACCAACAGCATGCCTCGCATCTTTATCCCCATTCAAAGCTGCAAGCTCAAAGTAGTACTTAACTTTGTTCCTATCTCTTGCTACACCCCATCCAAAGTCGTAGTTAGCACCCAAGTTGTAGTAAGCATCGCCACGCCCAAGCTCTCCTGCTTTTAGCCATAGTTCATTAGCTGATTGATAGTCTCGTGGTAATCCTCTCAAGCCTTGCGTATAATATGATGCAAGTAAAACACATGCACCAGCATTACCATTATCAATTCGTTTCTTCAACCTTTTTATTTCCTCTTTGTCTGAGCTTGCTGGAGGAATCCTACAAAATGCACATAAATCTTTTTCATCACTCATACTAATTGCTAAAATACAACCATTGCAGATAGTCTTGCCACAGCAAGATTCGGTAGTCACTTGATCAGCAGATGGTAGGGGCAACATGCAAATCGGGCATTCTCTTGGCTCTACCTCTTTGAATAACTGCTCATCGTATAGTTCAGCCACCCTTCTTTCACATGCCTTTTTGTGTTTTGTTCGGTGTTTCTTTTTACATGCTGCGTTGCAATATTTCACCGATTTGCATTTGTTGCATGTATTCATATCATCACTATTACCCTCTTTACCACAAGCAGCACATGTAGACATATCTTTCTGTACAGCCATAATACTATCGATACCCTCAGTGATATCATCAACATTATTTTGCTCACATAATGTGCACTCTTTTTTACTCGATGTTATCTCCTCATTACCACCACCGCGCTGATGGTCATTATCATCATCAGTTGTACTCATATTTTGTATATATAACGATCCCAACTTTCAACACACTCTTAACGAACTATATGACGACTATCTTAGGGCTGATATAAATCACACAACACAACATACGGAGCACCAACTCAGTTAGCTTTGCTTTTATTTTCAGGCATCAATACTTTGTAAATATATGTGCGATTAACCAATCAAAACAGCGTTGAATAAAGATCTTATTATACCTGCATTCTGCATACAGCTCTAACTATACTTCTCCTACTGCTCAAATATCAACACTCAATCTCGATCACTCATCTCGGTCAATCAATTTTCCCATTTATTTCAAAAGACTCCCAATACCTTTCAAACAAACTCAAGCACAAGCAACTAATAACCGCCTACGAACTAGTGCCATCCATCAATCAATAACCACCACTATAACCATGACATCTCCATTCCCAATGTATTGTTCAGATCCACGTGATGAACAATATCTATCACCACATCAATGCTAGTACGTATAATTTTCTATTTTGATGTGCACATCTTGTGCATTTTTTTTTTTGCAAAATCAGTTCAGTTTGTACTTATGAATCTCATATATATTATTTAATATACTATCGTATATATACAATATTATACAGCTTTCGTGATAATTGTATTGAATATTTTATGGTATCAAGGGATACTAAAGTGAAAGGTCCAACCGGTATGGTATCAAAAGGTATGTCTTACTAACGTTAGTTGCTTTGCAGTAAAAAAATTGTTACACATGATTGGTTTAGAGTGTATATTAACAATTTAATACCCCTCTGGCTTATATTTTAGGATGTGTTGGTATACGATGTGTATTTTGCAAGGATTTGCCTGATGACGAGAAGGCTGGACAACATGGTGAGTATTTTGTGTGTTTTATGATGTATAAATTCATACTTAAATTTATACATATTCTAATACATATAGACACCTAATACCGTGTTGCAAAACAAAAACAGTCTCATATCCATCGAAATTATCAACAATACATTCCTCTCAAACAATGATTGAGTGTCGTCACTTCTCAGAGTGTAGACACATACCTAAAAAGATCAGGGCTGGACTCCGAGATGCAGCAAATAGTACTACTTCTCTTAAAATATTCGCATCAAGCACTAAACAATTCATTGAACATTCAGCGAAAGATAAGGGATTGGTAGAAACTAAAAAGGGGTTGGTATGGAAGGAGGCTAATCATGCTCTTACTCCCTTTACAGCTGAAGTTAGGAAGCATCAAGCTAAAGCTCAATCACCACCTAAAAAGGTTAAGAAGAGGAAGAAGAAGAAAGCTAAGGGTAATTCTAAGGCAAAGAGGAAGAGGACGGCTAAACCCAGGGCTCCATCATATTATGATTCCAGTGATGATGAAGAAGAAGAGTACGATGAGGAAGAGGAATGGTCACCTGGTGGCGGTGGTGGATTTAACGAAGATGAAATGAAGGCCGCCACTGCAATGGTTATGGTAGCAGCCTCTTCCTCCTCAACTCCATCATCAACGTCAAAGGCGGCGGCACCACTTATCCATACAAATACTAGTCCACCACCACTTAAAAAGAAAACTTATAACAATCAAGAATATGTGGATACGTCTGGTATATCAGCAAATGGTATTAAAGTTACTGATTTATTAGATCGGACACGTACCGAATTATTAAATGGACGTGACTTTTGGATGTGTACCAAGTGTGGTGTGGAGGTAGAATCGTTAAAGGAGCCATGCGGGACATGTCATAAGAATATATCATTCGTTCCATTAGATGTGGAGGAGTTTGAACAGTTTGTATTAAAGCAACGTGAGATGCGACGCAAGGCTGATATGATTCGAATGATGATGAGGGCGTCGGGAGATTCATCAGACGAGGGCTCGTCTGATGATGAGGTAGTTACCAAGGTGAAGAAGAGTAGGCCCAAGAATAAGTACATTGCCAACAAACCAGATTTTCCATCATACGTTCCCAGTAAGTCCAGGCCAAAGCAACCCAAGAAGGTAAGACCTCCTCCAAAGCCTAAAGAATACCCCAAACCACCCCCGGAGAAAGATTATACGATTCTAGATCCCGACATGCCATTGGTCACACCCGAGATGAAAGATATGGCCACACCCTACATGAGTTTCATCTTTGAACAAATGCGGGGATGTAACTTCGCCAAGGGAAGTGCAAGTCCATCCAAGAATAAGATCCATAAATCATTGCCTGTTGGTTTTCCTGGATTGCAATGTAAGCACTGTGAGGAGAGGACATTCTTCTACCGTGATGCTGAGACGTATTCTGCCAACTATACTCATATACCCGGACATCTTATGAAGTGTGCACCCACAAGTATTACGAATGAATTGAATAGGAAGAAGAATGAACATGTTATTCTACGGAAAACGATGCCAAAGGGATCACAGAGACAGTTCTTCGATGGATTATATGCCAGGCTTCATGGCACTTAACTTGTGTTATTGAAAAGAAGATGTTGGTTTTGAATAGGTATGATATGTATAGAATGATATGTTTGAATTTGTTTTATTTGATGTTGAGTTATGGTGTACTGATTTTGGTGGAAGTGGAGAAAGCGGAGAGCCGAGAATTGAGACTGAGCGAGAGAGTGAGAGGGATGATAGAAATGGATACGCTGCGCTATCGGATGTGCCTCACCACGCCTTAAAATAGAGGTTAACAGATTGTAAAAGATTAGAATGATACACGTGCCTACACTATTTCTCCAGCCCACGACTTGCATCAAACCTACGCTCATCTCAGTGGATGGGGGGTGGGTGGTTTAGCTATTGCCCGCGTGATAGAGACCACCATTAACGAAAGATCATAAATCACGTGTACTACTTATTATACTATTACTAATGGCATTGTGGGCGTTTAGATCTCTTTCTCTGTTAGGCAATCGGCGCCTATTGCCGCTAATTGCCTCTTTCCGATTCGGATCATTGAACTCTATCTCAGAAAAGGATACCGCCGCCATGAGAGTGAATGATCGGATATTACGCCCTTGTGTTTTTGTCATGTGTGTACCTATATCATTTATTATTAGGCTTTGCGGCGATAGATCAATAGATTGGCAGCATCAAAGGAGTATTATACATCGTCGTTGGCGTGTTGTTAAGCTGTGGTTGTGGTAGTTTCATTGTATACCGTTCGGCCGATCAACACGAAAGCAAACAAAGTCATCTAAAAAAAGAACACATCAATCTCTTCAACTTTACTTCAGTTCACCTTCTTATTGTAGACGCTGTATTAATTTGGGATCGGTATATACAAAATATGAGTACAACTGATGATAATGATGATCAGTGCGGTTATAGTGCATCTTGTGAGCAAAATAATATCGATAACATTACCAAGGGTATCAATAGCTTAGCTGTATTGGATAATGTATCAACTTGCGCTGCATGCGGTAAAGAGGGTAATAGTGATATTATGAACACATGCAACAAGTGCAAGATGGTCAAGTATTGCAATGCAGCATGTAAGAAGAAACACCGATCAAAACATAAGAAAGCATGTGAGAGAAGAGTTGCTGAGTTACATGATGAGCAATTATTCAAGGAGGTAGAGCGTGAGGAATGTCCAATTTGCATGTTACCAATGCCCCTTGAGAACTACACGTCATCTTTTAAATCATGCTGTGGAAAGCGCATCTGTGCTGGTTGCGTTTATGCAATGAAGACAAGCGAAGGTAAAGATTTATGTGCATTTTGTAGGACTCCGCCATCTACATCTCATAAAGAGGACATCAAAAGAATAAAGAAACTAATGGAAAAAGTGAATGCAGGTGCATTCAATTATCTTGGAGGGTTATATTCTCAAGGAGAATGTGGATTGCCACGAGACTATCGAAAGGCCAATGACTTATGGCTCAAGGCAGGAGAGCTCGGATGTTCGGAAGGATATCATAACTTGGGTGTGAATTATATTGATGGGAATGGAGTCGAAAATGATTTGGAGAAGGCCAAATATTACTTTGAGCTTGCAGCCATGAATGGGCATATATCGGCAAGGAATAATGTTGCCTGCCTGGAGGGAGCAGCTGGTAATGAGCAACGAGCGTACAAGCACATGATTATTTCAGCAAGGGCTGGTGTCAAGGAATCTTTAAATATGGTCAAGAAAGGGTTTATGAAGGGGCTGGTATCAAAAGATGAATATACAGATATTTTACGTGCACACCAAACGCGGCAGGATGAGATGAAGAGTGATGAGAGAGACAAAGCAGCTGAATTCGTAGCGGAATTTCAATTACGACGCAGTATGCCCGTACTGTAGGAAGCCACCAGCAAGCTCTAATGAAGAAGAGATCAAAAGAGCAAATAACTTAATGGAGAGTGGAAATGCGGAGGGATGTTTCTTACTTGCATGGTATCAAAACCGGGGAATCAAGGGATTACCACAAGACGATCGAAAGGCTAATGAGCTATATCTCAAGGCAGGAGAGCTTGGTTGTTCTGATGCATATTACAACTTAGGCAATTCCTACGATACTGGAACGGGTGTGGATATAGATAAGAAAAAGGACGAACATTACTGGTAATTGGCAGCTATGAGAGGGCACATAAATGCAAGGTATAATCTTGGTGTTATATAAGGACATGCTGGTAATGTTGATCGAGCAATGAAGCACTGGATATTAGCAGCGAAGGCGGGGGACAGGGACTCATTAAAGCAAGGATTTATTAATGTTTTTATGGCAAAAGATGAATATGCTAGCACCCTTCGGGCAGCATACCAACAACGGCAAGATGAAATGAAGAGTGATGAGAGGGATAAAGCTGCTGACTATCGAGCCCTCACTGAGCACTATAATTAACAACTAATAACAAGTTGATTTAAGTTTAGAAGTAATGTTATGCCTTATCCAATAGGTTGCTATTAACCAAGCCGTAAGTAATGACGGCTTTCGAGTTAACTTAGTCAGGGTGATTATTGATATCTAATGGGATAAATGCAGCCGTTTGTCCCTCATCACAAACACTAGTTTCTAAACATACCCGACGCAGCAGCTTTATCCCTCTCGTCACTCTTCATTTCATCTTTAATCTTTTGATAAGCATGCAGAGTATTTGCATATTCATTCTTTGTTATCGCCCTATTCTTCCCATATTTGAAAATATGCTTGACGTTTTCCAAAGAATCATCGTTCCCTGCCTTTACTGAGAGTAAAAAGTGCTTCACTGCCCGATCATAATTGCCCGCCTCCCACTCCGAAACACCGAGATTATGCCTAGCATGAATGTATCCATTCATAGCGGAAAGCTCATAGTATTCTTTGGCTTTCTTTTTATCCATTTGCACCCCCCTTCCATGGTAATATGAATTGCCCAAGTTGAAATATCCACGAGCACATCCAAGTTCTCCTGCCTTAAGATACAACTCATTAGCCTTTACCCAGTTTTGTGGTAGTTCATTTATTCCACCTTCAGCATAATACCCAGCAAGCTGATGAATCGCCTCCGCATTCTTATTGTCCGTTAGCTTCTGTATTCTTTTCATCTCCTCTTCGTCTGAATCTGAGCTTGGTGGGGGCATCCGACAGAATGGGCATATATCTTTTCCTTCGCCCATCTTCATTGCAAAAATACAGCCACTACAGATAGTTTTTCCACAACATGACATAAAAACTGATTGGTGATTTTGCAATGGCAGGGGCATCATGCAAATTGGGCATTCTTCGTGCTCTATCTTCGTAAACAACTTCTCATCATATAACTCCGCGGCACGTTTTTTGCAAGCCTTTTTGTGCTGTTTACGGTGAGCAATTTGACAGTCTCGATTGCAATATTTAACCATATGACATGCCGTACATGCCTTTAAACTATCCCCACCTTCCTTGCCGCATGCAGCACACGTATCAATACTATTAGTTGACATATTATTATAACTTTTGCTCATCTGATGTGTTCAAAATTTTATTCTATGTATTTTGGTAGTAGTCGCTCGATTTCTTGAAGCAAACTCTTTGTTTGTACTACTATATCTCTCTGCCTTTATTACGAGAGAGGTAAGAAAGCCTAATAACTACACAACCTGGAAGATTGACAACTCCTAACAAAAGCTAACAAGCTATCATCTCATGAGTCAAATTATTATGAAGATAGGTAGGTATCCTTGTGTTGTGCAACTTCTCTAGATAATAGGGGTCAAAGAAAGATGATAATGTTCCAAATGACTCTCATAAAATGCCTCTGAATGTGTATCCGTGTGTGTGTGTGTTATCGTTTGCTGCATATAGGTATTGTTTAGTGGCAGATATCAACATATCAGCGACAACAATAGCATCATTATACATCGTATTGTCCTGTTGATGAGTAGTGGTGGTTTCGGTTTCATAGTGTATATCTTTCGGCTGAGTTGCTCATTACACAAATCATCTATAAAAAAAGAACAGAATATATCTATTATACTAAATCAGTTCACTTCCTCTTATTGTAGACGCTGTATTATATTTAGGATTGGTATAAATAAAATATGAGTACAATCGATGATAATAATGATCAGTACAGTGGTAGCGGCGAGGAAACAGATACAAATGAGTGCACATCATGTGAGCAACATAATATCGACACAATCACCGAGGGTATTAATAGTATAGCTGTACTGGATGATATATCAACGTGCGCTGCGTGTGGTAAAGAGGGTAATAGTGATGATATGAATATATGCAACAAATGCAAGGAGGTGAAGTATTGCAATGCGGCATGTAAAAAGAAACATAGATCAAAACATAAAAAGAAATGTGACAGAAGAGTTGCCGAGTTACACGATGAACAGTTATTCAAAGAACATCCACCTTCAGAAGAAGAATGTCCAATCTGCATGTTATCTTTACCAATAAATGTCAATCAAAGTGTTTTCAAATTATGCTGTGGAAAGATCATTTGCAATGGTTGCATGTATGCGATGAAAATGAGCGAAGGAAAAGATATATGTGCATTTTGTAGGACGCCAGATGCAAATTCTGATGAGGAGAACGTCAAAAGAACTAAGAACTTGGTGGATAGGGGTAACGCCGAAGCATTTAACCATCTTGCAGGGTTATATTCGCATGGAATACGTGGCATGCCGCAAGATTATCAAAAGGCGAATGAGTTGTGGCTGAAGGGAGGGGAACTTGGATGTGCCGAAGCTTATTATAACTTGGGTATTGTCTACCGCAGAGGAGAAGGTGTGGAAATAGATGATAAGAAAGCTATATATTACTATGAGCTTGCGGCCATGATGGGGCATGTGTCATCAAGGCATAATCTTGCCTGCTTTGAGGGTCAGGCAGGCAATCATCAAAGAGCATTGAGGCACTTCATACTTGCAGCCAGAGCTGGAGACAAGGAATCTTTGTACAATGTTAAAGTAGGATTTACGAAAGAATATGTCACAAAAGATGAATATGCAAACACTCTACATGCCTACCAACAGCGGCAAGATGAAATGAAGAGTGATGAGAGGGACAAAGCTGCGGCATCAGGCATCTTTCCTGGGGGCTAGAGTCGCAGGAATTGAATACAAGGAGCACGAGGGCAAAGGTTGGCAGTAGTGATAATATATTAATATTCAAATGCCTGACCTATAGGGCAGGATTTGCCTTTTGATTTCGACAAAGTTTTACTAAAAAGAATATGTTTTGTTTGGTTGGTTATCTATTTTTTATGGTATGGAGATGATAATGTTTGCTGGGGGGAGATGCATATTAGAAGATTGGGTATTGTAGTTAATGTATGCGTTGAATGAATATGGAAATAGTCTGTACTAAATGAGAACATTTTACATTAACACCTAGATATCTGTGTCTCTTATACCACCTGACACTAGTTTCTAAACATACCCGACGCAGCAGCTTTATCCCTCTCGTCACTCTTCATTTCCTCTATAACCTTTTGATAAGCACGTAACGTAATTGCATATTCATCTTTCGCCACTGTCCCTTTCGTAAATCCTTGCTTAACAGCATCCAAAGAGCGCTTGTACCCGGTCTTTGCTGCAATTATAAAGTGCTTCATTGCACGTTGGTAGTTGCCTGCATTATAGTCTTCAACACCAAGATTATGCCTCGCGTCTTTATCCCCCATCATGGCTGCAAGTTCATAGTAATGTTTAGCCTTCTTCGTATCAGCTGCTTCCACACCTATTCCCATTCCAAATCCCTGGCCCAGGTTGTAATATCCTGTAGCATACCCACATTTCCCTGCCTTTAGCCACAGATCACCAACATTCTGATAATCTTGTGGTAAATTACAAAAACCATCGGCACAATACCCAGCAAGCATATTGAATGCCTCGCCATTGCCCTTATCCATTAACTTCTTTATTCGATTGATGTTCTCCTCATGAGATCTTGGCGGTGGCGTCCGACAAAACGCACATAAATCTTTTCCTTCACTCATTCTAATTGCATAAATACAACCATTACATATAACCTTTCCACAACATGACATGAATTGTGAGTGGGATGTAAGTTTTTCACCTTGGATAGATTCATGATTACTCTTATCACCGTCAATTGGCAGAGGAACCATGCAGATTGGACACTCGTCGGGCTCTACCTCTTTGAATAATTTCTCATCATACAATTCAGCCGCACGTTTTTTGCAAGCCTTCTTGTGTTGTTTACGGTGTGATATTTGACAGTCCCTATTGCAATACTTAACCATATGACACGCCGTACATGCCTTTAAACTATCTCCGCCTTCCTTACCGCATGCAGCACACTTATCAATACCATCAGTATCAGTTGACATGGTATTATTTTTTTGGTATCAATGTCAAATTTTATTTTCTACTTATTTTGTTAGTTGCGTATGTATGTTCGATTTCTTGAAGAAAGGATAAACAGCCGATCACTACTCTACTATATATCTCTGTCTTTATTGCTACATATATTGAACCTCTATACCACCGTCTCTATAGAAATAGAGAGAGAGAGGTCGAGGTCAAATTGGGAGAGGTATCCTTTTGGCGATATAAATTTTTCATTCGTCCTCCAATTCACTGCCAAAGCGCTACAAAGGCTGAGCCCTATGAGAACACTCGACGACCATTGATGATGATAAGAGATAGTATGAGTAGTAGAAGAGCTCTTTATGTCAGCGGTGATATGGGGAATTAGTTGTATCGTGTATTGGAGGATGATATGATAGTAGAGTAGTAGTTACAGTTATATAAATTTCATCGATATATACTCTCATTAAAAAAATGCACAGAATAAAAGATATCTTCGTGTTCTTTGCAATTGCAATTTGTATTGTAAGTATATCTGTATGATATTGGTTGGTCAGTCTAGTTGTATATATCGTGATTGTATTCTCATGTCATATCATTTATTGTTTATCATTTCTAGGCATATGCGGCAGAGGACGAAAAACAACAGCATGCTTCTCTCCGTCATAAATCTGATGTTCAACATAAACTAGTAGATGAAGAGAAACCGGATAGAATAGCAGATGATTATATACCACAATTTACAAAAGTATACGCAAATGACGAGACTAACAATGTTGACTTGCTGATAAATGTCGAGGATGAATCTTTAATTAAACGACGTTTGCAAACAGATAATTCAACAGTACCGAGTACTCAACCAACATCAGCTCCGTCGAAATCACCATCAACGGCTCCTTCTATGTCACCAACTAAAGGGCCTACTACACCTGCTGATACTGTGAGTGGATGAAATGTTTCTATACTGCTGCTTGCTTTGTTATGCATCGGTATCTATATATTCAATGTATTCATCGATCTTTATCTATTGCTCACATCTTATGATCAACTTCTGTTATTAACACATAGTCTCCACCCACATCGTCACCTTCCACGGCCCCATCAAAAGGACCAATGAGTACCACGGTAAGGAAGAGATGTTTGTATCATTTGTGTGGTAACATTAAATAACTGCATCATTTTCCATCTTCTTGCTCACATCTTGTGTTCTTTTCTTTGTTACAGAATCCACCCACTACATCTTCTTCTAGTTCTCCAACAAAAGGACCAGCAATGGGCACGGTAAGACGTAGTTTTGTTTGTTTGTCGTGTGATGAACATCATCTCATCTGATACAATCTCTATCCATATCTATCTTAGATGGCACCCACAACATCTAAAATCCCGTCGGAAAGTCCTTCTCAATATCCGTCACTTGAGCCTTCGACAAATCCCTCTGAATATCCCTCGGTATCACCAATCGTTGGACCGACAGTATCCCCATCTAGTAAACCATCACCGGGTAAGTAGTAGAGCTGTTATTTCAATGTCTAACGAGCCTCTGCCTGACTTGTTGCCTTGGTTCTAATTATTATCCGTCTTTAAACTTTTCTTTCATTTTAGGCCCAACAAAGTGGACTCATCCTCCACAACCATGTCACTGTGATTGTTCAAGTTCAGATGACTGGAATTGGAATGATTGGAATTGGATGGCCAAGGCATCAAAGGCATGGTACTCAAAAGCAAGCAAAGGATTGTTCTCCAAGGCTGGTAAATCAGTCAAATCAGGTGTAAGTTGTATTCATAGTTTGAAACTCTCCTCCTCTGTTCCGCAATGCTTCGTATATAGTATTCTAACTTCTTCTTTTGCTTACTCTACTGATTATTTAGAAACATGGGAAGTACCGTAAGTTGGGCAGTGAATGCTACTGTCCATGTAGTGGGGGGTGGGTACCGAAATGGCAAGCACCTAAACCGCAACCACCAAGGCCAACGAGGCCTCAACGGCCTCCAAAATGGCATCATAACATTAACCCTGGTGGGAGGCCAAGACCGAATAAGAAGCCAAATAATACAAATAAGTGTGGTCCGGGCGGCAAGAAGTGTGCACCAAAGTATAATGATCATGAAAAACAAAATAACAAACAAAAGAGAAGTGATGTAAAGAAAGATAAGAAGAAACAAAAGGCATTAATGAAGGTTATGAAACAAAAGTCATGTAATAAACTGAGAAAAGATCAGACACAACAAGAGAAGAAACTATGTGCTGGTTTAAAGAGTACTCTGATGGGGAAGAAGAAGTTTCAACCTAGGCCGAGACGGCCGCCTGGTCAAAGGAAGAAGATCTTTGATTAGTAGTCTTAGAAATGGCAACTCAATTTAAGGAGTTGTTGTATTCAGAATCAGATCCCAACCAGTGTATGTATCGTATGAAGAGAGAGTTGTTTTGTATTGTTGTTTGATCAGGTTTGATAGTGTAATGTTGTTGACGAAGGCATCCTTCTATAATGATAAGGTTCCTTTATAGATTAGAGAGCTAAAAGAGAACCACATTGTTAAGAGATTAACAGTGTTACATTATTATACATTTATGTTTTAGTTCTCCTTTCTGTTCATATTCTTATACTTCTCTGATTATCTAAATTTCTCTCGCTACATTCTCACTACTGATACCCTATGTTACATCCAATTCATCCTACTCTCAATGACCTTTCGTCTCTGAAGCTCGCGAACCGCAAGCATCTGTACATATCTGATCTGCTCTTCTTCACGTTCACTTTTCTTCCCTAAATGTTTGATATCATCTGTTTCCAAAAGCTCTTTTACTCTTCTTACCTGCTCTTCGTTATTGCCCTCACAATATTTTGCCCGCTTGACAAGACGCTCAGCTTCCATACTATATCTTTCATCTTCTTTTCGACGTTCCAAGTTTATCTTTCCTTCCCTATCCATCGTCAAAGTTTGTTTAAGTTCTTCAGTCTCATGGTCGACCTCACGCCGTTTCCTACTCTGTTTTGCCAAAACTTGTGCTTTTGCTTTGGCAACTTGTCCTGTTATACGACGTCCATCAGCATCATAGACATAGATGACCTCCTCATGCCGCTTCCTCTCTTTTGCTAACGCTTGTGCCTTTGCTTTGGCAAGTGCACCAACACGTCTACCTTTCTTGATATCTCTTACTTCCTTCTTACGTTGGTCCATTACTAGGCCTGACGGACCAGCTCTTGAGTCTTCTTCAATGTCATCTCTTGTGTCAACAACAACATCTTCTCCTCTAGAGTCAATCTTACTTCCCCAAGGTGATCCATTATGTACTACCGGAGGAGGACCACGAAGCATCTTTCTTTCAGAAACACCATGTTTTGGCCTCCCTGGTTGCCTCTTTGTCTTATACTTTGGTGAAGTATGTTTCTTATGTACACGAGTAGGAGGTTGGTATGGAGGCGGTGATGCGTGGTGAAGAGTAGGAGGATGATACCTCTGAGAATAAGGTGTCCGCTGCCGATGAGTAGGAGTATGATGACGAAGCAGATGCTGTTGAGACCGCCAATTCTTTCCATTCACTTGAGGCCGAGTAGGACGAGGTTGAGGTATCACTACCGTACTAATTTGTTTCAAAGCCTTGACATCTTTTATCTGATAATTGTGATAACTTTTCTGATAGTTTTGTTTGATTACTATCACGGGCGGCTCCTTGGCTGCCTTCTTCTGTTTCTTAGCCTTGTCAGCAGTAAATGAAGAAGTTGTTTTGTTTGCATTCTTATCCTTCTGTTGACGATAATACGACACCCAGTCAAAGTCTCGAGGAGGAGTAGAAGGCAGCGCTACTTCACTTTCACTCTTCTCCTCCTTCTTATTCTGCTCGTGTGACTTTGATGCTACCATACGTCGCTCCTTCTCCTTCTTCATTCGATTGGATAACATACTTTCAATACTATTCATTGCTGTTACATACTCTGATATACTGGTTGAGCTATTCTTCTTCTCTTCCTGAGGATCAACCAAGGGAGGGGATTGATTGGCGGTGGCGGTATCCTTCTTCTTCTCATTCACATTCTTATTTGTATCTTCTTCCTTGACTCCGCCGAGATGACAGGAAGGTGACTTCATATCTATTCCGACTACCCTGTCCTCTTTACTACGGCCGCCCCTCATCTGCTTGTTATTCTTCATATCAGATGTCTTCTTCATATCCATGTCATATATCCTCTTCAATTCACGCTCGGCTAATAATCGTTTTACAATTTCCTCATTCGCATATCGCTGTTTCTTCTTTTGTACGGTATGAGTTCTAACATCAGTATCATTATCAACATTGTTTATATCGTTTTGCAAGTTGTTTGTTGCAATAGATGATGTATTGTTGCTGAGTCGACTATCCATGACATTAGATGTCATCGTGACAGTGTCAGGTTTCGAAGTGGACACATCATGTGTTCGTTTTTCACCGCCGCCAACCTGTTTTGTTGCAATAGACACCGTATCATCCTTGACAGCTTCTTCTCGACACTTCTTGGCAGTATTACTAGAGTTATATATCAATGCTCCTAGTTCATCATCACTGTCCTCACTGTCACTACTGTTGTTATCGTCGTTACCTATGTTGACAATTTTCAATTGCAATGATTCGATATTGATGGTGGTGGTATCCTCTGACTTTGAGCCGCCACCGCCGCCGCCGACTGCTTTCCAAACTTTGGTCTCTGTAGGCATGGTTAGATGAGGTTATATATTAGTCAGTGGCTTAGTATATGTGGTAATGTGGTTTCGAGTCATGGTTTTTGCATTGATCGAAGTGGTGTGAAGTTTCGATTCATCATTTGTCGAATCTTTGCATGTGTCTCCATTGACGGATGGTAGGATACCACATGAGGAGATACCTTTAAGCAAGCCTCATAGATGCCAACTATCGATTTAAGGTGGGCTCTCTATCTGTGTAGGACTTAATGTAACACTTTAATAATCTCTTAACCTATATCCACATCCTAAACATCAGCTACCATCGGTCATCTACTTGATTTGTGGCATTGACACGCCACCCAAGTCGGCACCCTTGTTATATTGCCAATTACTAGTAACAGTCTTTAGTTGAGTAAAGAACTGAACACCAGACTTGCCATAAAAGTTAACATCGCCACGGATACTAGCCTTGTTTCCAGTGAAGGAAAAGAATGGCAATGGTACGGGTATGGGAACATTGATACCAACTTGTCCAGCTTCAATCTCATATTGATACTTTCGTGCCGCTCCGCCCGATGTTGTAAAGATACTCGTGCCATTGCCATATGGATTCTTATTTGAGATTGATATAGCATCATCTAATGTCGGCACGGTTAGGACTGTTAATACTGGTGCAAATATCTCTTCCGTATACGCTGGATTGGTAATCTTCTCGTTTGGATTTGTATATTGATCATGACTAAGATTGATGACTGTCGGACCTAAGAAGTTGCCCTTTTCATACCCTTCCACTACCACACCTCGACCATCTAACATACAGGTCGCTCCTTCGTCTATACTTTGTTGTATGATACTTTCTGCTCGTTCTGTTGCATCTATACTAATCAATGGACCGACATCGGTACTCTCATCAAATCCATTACCAACTTTTAACATTGATGCCTCTTGACAAATCTCATTTGCCCAACTCTTACCATCCTCTAAATCACCTACCAAGATCACCACTGATAATGCCATACATCGTTGTCCTGCCGCACCAAAAGCAGCTCCGACTAATGCCTTGATTGTACTACTTTTATCCGCGTCATTCAACAATACTGTGGCGTGATTCTTAGCTCCGAGATTTGCTTGTACTCGTTTGCCATGCTTACTACCCACATCATGTATATGCTCACCGGCGGCATTTGATCCAACGAATGATATAGCCTTGATATCTGGATGTGTTAGTAGACCATTAACTGTATCTTTTGATCCGTTGACAACATTGACTACGCCTGGCGGCAAGCCTAAATCATGTAGATATTTGGTAAGAAGAAGAGCGGCAGATGGTGCCTTCTCTGTAGGCTTTAAAACATAAGTATTGCCAGTTGCAATTGCCAATGGAAACATCCATAATGCTATCATTGCTGGGAAGTTGAATGGGGCGATACCAGCACATACTCCTAATGGAACTCGATATGAAACTGTATCTAATCCACTAGATAAGTTTTGTAATGAATCACCCTATGTCAAAGAGAGATAAAGTTAGTATGAATGCTCATAACATATGCAACAAAAGATTAACACTATCTACTTCTTACCAACATATCAGTACCAACTCGAGTAGCAGCCTCCACAACTTCCAATCCACGCCAAACATCACCCATTGCATCTGTTGTAGTCTTGCCCTGTTCTAATGTTAGTATACTGCGACACATCAAAGCAAAAGATCAACCATATTACATTCTTCTTACCTGTTCTAATGTTATCCAATAGGCAATCTCCTCCCGAACTTCAGGTTTATGTAAAAAGTGAACATAATCAAGTAACAATCTTTGTCTCGTTTGTACTGGTGTATTCGACCAACTTGAATACGCAGCTTTAGCAGCCGAAACTGCACGATCTACCTCATTCATTGTACGATCATTAACTACAAAACTTCTTGCCGATTCTGGTACATAAGATAAGATCTCATTAGTTGATGGATTGTAAATTGGTATATCAGTTAGATCAATTAAAGTTGAGTAGCCAGTAACGCCAACTGTGCCGACCTCGAACTTGCCATTGATGAAGTTTTTGACTGTTGGTGGTTCATCCTTTGATATGTAATTGTTTGCTGTGTAGTCTAACCATGGTGCATCATATTTGAACTGAGATAGTAGTGGAGTTGTTGTGGATGATAGATGTCGAAGATTTTTTGTGCATATCTTGTGTCCACTTTTTGAGATCGCCGGCGACGGTACACCGCGTAGCCGTAGGATATTTCTACCTTGCTGTATCATCATTGCTGTTGTCTATATCGTAATATATAAACGAGATAATAGGGCGCCGTCAACTACCGAACTCTCACCATCTTGTCATTGAAAAAGGGGAGAACTTTTCTGAGTGAATGGAATATCTATTTTAGCGACCAAACGAATATCGACGGCGTGGCGCGACAATACACAATGTTATGTCCTTACACAATATAATCTTCGGACGCAGCTGCAACAATATCTCCGACACTGCTGTTCAACAGATAACCATTGCAGCGTACCAGTCTTTTGATCGATATTACCCTTTTGATCTTCAATAATTGCACTTGCAACAAGAAATCAATTTGATCACATCAAGCACATCAAAAATAATATATCTACTTACTATAATCTATCATGGAATCTACAACTGAGTGTGCCGCATGTGGCAAGGAAGGAAATAGTGATGATATGAATAATTGTAATAAATGTCATTTGGTCAAATATTGCAATGCGGCATGTAAAAAGAAACACCGATCAAAGCACAAGAAAAAATGTGATAGACGAGTTGCCGAGTTACACGAAGAGGCTTTATTCAAAGATCCTCCACCTTCAGAAGAATGTCCACTCTGTTTCCTATCCATGCCAATTGATCTTACTCAAAGCACATTTGAAATATGTTGTGGAAAGCTCATATGCAATGGATGTAATTATGCTATGCAGATGAGTGAAGGAAAAGATCTATGTGCATTCTGTCGGACACCACCAGCATATTCAACTGAAGAGCGTGTCAAAAGGGTAGAGAAACTTATGGATAAAGGCAATGGCGAGGCATTCAATCATCTAGCAGGGTTTTATTCTCTGGGAGTTCGTGGCCTACCACTAGACCAACAAAAGGCAAGTGAATTAAATCTTAAGGCAGGAGAGCTGGGAAGTGCAAAAGGATATTACAACTTGGGCAACTCATTTCATCAGGGAAGGGGCGTTGAAAGAGATGGTAAGAAAGCTAAATATTACTACGAACTTGCAGCTATGGGTGGGGATGTAATAGCAAGGCATGATCTAGGTTGCATCGAAGGACAGGCAGGCAATATAGATAGGGCACTGAAACACTCGATGATTGCAGCAAGAGCCGGATATAAGGAATCTTTGGATAATGTTAAGCAAGGTTTTATGAATGGATTTGTTACAAAAGATGAATATGCAAACACCCTGCGTGGGTATCATGAGCGGCAAAAGGAAATGAAGAGCGAGGAGAGGGACAAAGCTGCTGCTTCGGGTAGGTTTAGTAGAGTCTAGAAGCTACCTTGTTTGGGTTATTAGAGTTCATCATGTCATATTTGAATTGAGATAGTAGTGGAGTTGTCGATGAGATGATAGATTTTTTGTGCATATCTTGTGTCCACTTTTTGAGATCGCCGCCGACGCCGAAAGACACTATGTTAATGTTTTAATGTTCCCATATAGTACAGTCTATATCTATATCTATATTCATTCAACACACATCTTATTATAATCATTGACTACAATACCCATCTTCTCATATGCAGCCCCCCCATTGCCACTATTAATACATAGTCATCCATACAAGATAGTGCCAACCAAACAAACATATTAATCAATACCTTCGTAATCTTCATCATCTTCCCCCGTGGTATTATCATCTGGTAATTCAAATATGATACGAAGATTTGCATGCTTGACACGACATGGCTTGTAACTCTCATCCTCAAAGTGTACTTCATACCTCCCACTCTTCTCATCATAAGAACGAACATCCCCAATCTCTCCAATCAAATGACTAGCCTTCTGAAGTCCATGACATACCACAGGAGTACCAGAGTAAAACCGAAATTCATCTTCGCTAACATGAATGGTTGATTCTTCTTCCACTTTTCTAGGCCTTGATATTGGCCCTTTAACACAAAGTTTATCACCATCGTAATGAAGTGCATGATATTCAACCTTTGTCTTACCATCAGCGGCAAAAATCGACACACTCCTTGTAGATACTAGCTCGGCAGTCTTATCAATCTTCTTTGTAATATCGTGTTCAGTTCCGTGTGCACGACGACTAGACCGAAGAAGCTCTGCCACCAATCGTTGAGACTCGATCCCGTGGTTCGAATGAATGAGTCCATTGAGCAATTCGAAACCAGATTCAGCATTGTTAACTCGTTCATGTGCAGCCCGGAGGTAAGGAAGGTTGTTCTTCATGGTAGGGTTGTATACACCCCGTGCCCTATCAATGACACTTCTTGCCATGGCGATCTTTGATTTGGCATAACTAACACCCTCTTCATAGCCAACGGAACTTGATAATGATTGACAACTTTCGTAATGTTTAATTGCATTAGTAAACCCTTCTTCAATACTGACAAGTTTTATCCTGGCATCATTTTCAGCAAGAGAACCAAGTTGTATATATGTCATGGATTCAACAATGAAGAGTTCAAATCGTTTACCCATTGAACTGTTAATCACCATTGAGTTTGCAGCGTTGATTGTCTGTGCTAGACTAACAATCTTTAATGCAAGTTCCTTGGCGTTTTTGCAAATATCAGCATCATCCTTGATAAATACAGAAAGTACATTCAACTTGTGATATAGAGCATCAACATAACGAAGAGGATCACATGGGAAGAGTGAAGATGGAATGCCGCTCGAGGAATCATATGGTGCACTTTCTTTTGTGAATGATAGGTACGACTCTGCCAATTCTAACAATAGCTCATTATTATAATCTTGATTGCAGTTTGGACATGTCTTCCACGGTTGCCAATGAGGACCACCCAACATATAATCACCTGATGTAACTTTTGACTCATCTAATTGCAATGTCTTCTTTTGTGCATATTTTATAATGCAACTAACATGGCTGAATCCACTTTGTCCTCTACAGGAACAATTCCGAATCAATGGCTTTCCTTCTTCGTCAGGGCCTTCCTCGAGGCATATCCAACATGATGCACCTGTCGGAGTTGAGGAGATTGAAGTTGTCATAGTATCTAATACCAAGGTAGTCCGTTTATGTATTGTATAACTTTGATGTACGATATAATCCACTACCAAAGATAAAGAAACTTAACCCTACTCACGTGCTAAATTGTTGAGCGTATCTTTGGTAGGTATCCTTAACTCTCTCCGCCGGCCACCGCCTTGCTTTAGATATATAATAATAACAGCAACCCAATAATATGATATATCTAACAGCCTCACAAAGGTTGCACAATCGGCAATCTTCAATAGAAGATATCACATAGCTAAAACTCTCACAATCCAAGTGATTTACTTCTTATTTTAGCGATCAAACGTCTTGTAACTGGCGGTGGCACCAATATAAAAGTAGTTGGCGGCGGCACCCCTCTTCTGTGCAGTCATAATACGCATGCCTATATACTATATTGTTCATACAGGCAACCATTGCAACAATTTCTCAACGACGCTCTTTCATTCGAACGACAGCCGTACTTGATTGACTCGGCAAAAGAAACCAATTCACATCACTAATACGACCCCATAAACATTAACATTAGTACGATATAAAGTAAGGCACAGATTCGTGGGTACTACTAACGGTATATTAGGAGTAGAATATAAATAATATGAGTAACACCGGTGATGATACTGCTGGTGGTAGTGAGGAGATAACATCTAACAAAAAAGAGTGCACATCTTGTGAGCAAAATAATGTTGATAATAATATCACCGAGGGTATCGACAGTATGGCTTTACTGGATAATATGTCTGCGTGTGCTAACTGTGGCAAGGAAGGAATTAGTGATGATATGAATATATGCAACAAATGCAAAATGGTTAAATATTGCAATGCCGCCTGCAAGAAGAAGCACCGATCGAAACATAAGAAGGCATGTGAAAGAAGAGTGGCAGAGTTACATGAAGAGAGGTTGTTCAAAGAGGTAGAGCCTGAAGAATGCCCTCTTTGTTTCCTACCCCTACCACCTGCTGAACAAACAATTGTTGAATCATGCTGCGGTAAGCGTATCTGCAGTGGATGTATTTTTGCAATGCAGATAAGTGAAGGAAAAGATTTATGTGCATTCTGTCGGACACCCAATGCAAAAACAGACGAGGAACATATTAAAAGAACAAAGAAGCTAATGGACAAAGGTAATGCTGAAGCACACTATATGCTTGCCGGTTGTTATGCACGAGGAATGAAAGGTTTACCGCAAGATTGGGCAAAGGCTATTGAGTTGTTACTAAAAGCAGGGGAATTAGGGAGTGCTGTGGCGTATTTCAACTTGGGCTGTTCCTACGTCATTGGAGAGGGAATTGATAAGGAAAAGGCCGAACATTACTGGGAATTGGCAGCTATGGGTGGGGATATAGATGCTAGGTATTATCTCGGCCGTGAAGATTATAGGACTGGCAATCATCAACGAGCAATGAAGCACTGGATAATTTCAGCTAAGGCTGGGCATAAGGAATCTTTGGAAATTGTGAAGAAAGGGTTTATGAAAGGGTTGGTAACAAAGGATGAATATGCCAATACGTTACGTGCATATCATGAGCGGCAGAAAGAAATGAAAAGTGATCAGAGGGATAAAGCTGTTGCCTCGGGTTTGTTTAGAAACAACATATGAGAGATAAAGGTTAGAAAAGAGAGCATTATTATCCTAACTATACTCTACTTTTATTGTTTGCATCTACGATTACTATCTCTACCTCAACTGTCTATATTGATCACATCTCTCTACTCATAAGAATAGGATACCCCTCCTAAATCTTCTTCTCATCCCATCAACATTGTCTAATCATCCTCACAAAGTGCACTTAAACTCAATCCAGGGATCAATCCACCACCAACAGGATTATTCTGATATTGATCAACACTCTCTTGGAAATCAACTTCATTCAATTCAATACCCTGCATACGAGCACGATCGACTAATGCATTATTTGCCTCTAAACGCTCACGTCGTTTCTGTTCAAAGACTAATTCCTCACAATTTGATCTATCTAGTTCACAATTATCTTCGACGGGTGGTTCAAAGATTATTGAATTTAGTGATGTTGATGTTTTGATGTTTATGAATGTTGTTGTTGTTTGATGGGATATGTGATTGATATTGACGGGAGAGAAGGCAATTGATGTCGGAGTAAGCAGACCAACGATACCGACGACGATGCACAGAGAGGTGATGATGCTATTCATGATGATTCCCAAGTTAATAGTAAGTAGTAGTATGGTTATGTTGCTATTGCATAATGCAATACAATACCACATGTTCCTCCCACTCATAACTCTTGACATCTAAAATCGACACGCGTAACGGTTGGGTCGCCATTTTAGGCTATCAAATTCCATTGCTTTTTCTCATCTATTATCGGGCAGCTGTCGGCATACCATTCACCTCAATACGCCTACGCCTCTCTAGAGGATAAGGGGAGGATTTACTGTTGGCCATATTGTATTGTGTAGTTCACTATATATAAAATGCAATCAAACATACTCAACAAAATTTTGAAATAAGTTTTTTGACAAGTATGACAATAGTTAGTCATTGCAGTATACAACAATAATAGTTCGCATTATACAGGAAGGGTTATAATATATTCTCAGTTTTGAATTAGAGTGGTATACTTATAGTAAACAGCGGTACCTCTTAGTATATATACAAATAACACAAAAGAAATACTAAACATTACACCAAACACACACACACACACACTAAAACAAAACATACATGGAATCATCAGTTCCTAATATATGTGCCAATTGTGGTAAGGGTGAGGAGGAGAGTAACAATCTAAAAACTTGCACGGCATGTAAGTTGGTGAAGTATTGCAATAGAGATTGTCAAATTGCTCACCGTTCACAACATAAAAAGGCATGTAAAAAACGTGTAGCGGAGTTACGTGACGAACAGTTATTCAAGGAGGTAGAGCGTGAGGAGTGTCCAATCTGCCTTCTAACACTGCCAATAGATTTAAATCAAACAGCATTCGAATCTTGCTGTGGAAAGAATATATGCAATGGCTGTAGATTTGCAATGTTTATGAGTGAAGAAAAAGACTTATGCGCATTCTGTCGGACACCTCCGGAAAGCTCAGACGAAGAGCAAATCAAAAGATTAAAGAAACTAATGGCTAAAGGGAATGGTGACGCATTTGCTATGTTTGCAGGGTATTATGTGAACGGAACTAGAGGTTTACCACAAGATTATCAAAAGGCGATAGAGTTATTTCTAAAGTCAGGGGAGTTGGGATGTGCTTCGGGATATTACAACTTGGGCGTTGCATATGACGAGGGAAGAGGCGTGGAAGTGAATATGAAGAAAGCTAAATATTACTGGGAATTAGCAGCGATGAATGGTAGTATAAACGCAAGGCATAATCTTGGATCTGTAGAGGGAGAATCTGGAAATTATCAACGAGCATTAAAGCACATGATGATTTCAGCGACAGCCGGTCATGAGGGATCTGTGGGAGCAGTCAAAGTATGTTTTCAGAATGGGATGATTACAAAAGATGGATACGAAAACGTACTACGTGCCTACCAACAGCGGAAAGATGAAATGAAGAGTGATGAGAGGGATAAAGCAAGGGATATAGCTGCTGCAGATGGGGTATTGGATGGAGATTGAGATGGACAAGTAAACCATTGTTGATCCTAACACGTTTATACCTATATTATACCTTAAAGCAGAATCGGAATGTTCACTACCAAGGAACTTAGGAAGCAGTTAGCCGGTAATGACTAGTATGAAGATTGATCAAAACACCAAGCAACTTGCAAATAAAGTATCTGTCAATCATACATAAGAATATATTCTTAACTAACTTACTAACGAATTCCCCCCAGTGCTTTCTATCACCTACCTACGACATGAGTGAGTACCTGTAAATGCGAAGATGACCTGCCTTATCAAATTTCACGCACAAATAAATAATATTCAAAATTCAAACTAAACAAAAACAATAAGCAATCAATGTTGCAACTAAAGCGTCCACGATCGACAACCCTCCTCCTATCAATAGCAGGTATACTAGCAATATCAATACAAAGTGTATTGCAATTAAATTTAGTACAATTTGGTTTATTCGGTTTCAACAATACACAACAAAATAGCAGTCATTCTGAAAATGTTAGTGAATCATCAAGATTAGACAATAATGAATTAGAGGAGATGGATAATGAAGAAGCAGATATATTCTACCGTCGATATCTAATATCAAATTCTATATTAGAAAATAATAACAATGAAGATATAGTGGAGGATTTTGATACAGCAGCCGAGTATGCACAGCAAGAATCTACTTCGACTTTACATTTACCTAATCCCAGCCCGGACGAATTGGCCTCTAATAGTCAATTGGTAGTACAACCGTATAGTATATCGGATGCATTATATGAAAGTACTTTATGGGAATATACATTTTGTATATTAGGTGAGTCATTTGTTTGTTGTTGTGGTGGACGGTGGAAGAGGCTGGTTGAAGTTTTTTTTTTGAGGAGATAAAAGTGCTCACATGATATGAGTGGAATTTTAAAATGTCGATTCGTACTGCAATAATGGATATGGTACCATCATAAATATGTCAAGTATTTAGTTTTTAGTTGTCTATCGAATGATGGAGGTCCGGTAGTTTGTGATTGACTATTGATCAAATGAGAGAGCGTGTATCCTCGAACTAAAAATTATGTTCACATCTTATGCCACAATCTCTAACCTCTTACTTATCTCGCTTTCCTCCATCGCAACAACACAAACAGTCTACGATCCATCATCCGATAAATTTATAGCATTATACAATAAAGATCATCAATGGAAGAATGGTAATCGTAAATTATGGAAGGCATTACGTAAATTCACATACATGTTACGTCGTGTCTTTCCAGATCGATTCACTCCAACACAATCGGAATTGGTAATACCAATAGGATCAGGTGATTATCCACACGTTATTCCAACAAAGTTACCACATACCAATGGCATAGCGCCTGTATTAATGTTTGGGAGTGCATTTCGTGATCCACAAATGTATTCTAATATGATTGCAATGCCCATGCCTGAGAATCATCATTTAGATTGTTTCTTGGAATGGGTGGAACATGATTATAGTACTGTATGTGATTTGTTGCAGAGTGGTGCATTAGTATTTGGTGAGGAGGAAGGATTGGAGTATGATACATTGATTGTGAGTCATGTGTTTGTGTTGTGCATATCTTGTGTCTCTTTTGTTTGTTAGTCTTCTAACAACTTCCTCCTACACTCATTTCTCATCCCTACACAGCCCCAATTGATATGGAGAGGCACGGACTTTGGATACTTGCCAACAATCTCAAGAACATCACACGGTCCAGCCTTTTCGTCTCCCAACCCTGCCAATTTTGTACGAGGAAGTTCCGATTCCAAGAATCTGCCTCACCCCAACGACACTGGGGATGAACACGACCGCCGAGTGAATGCCATTCAAGCATTAAATGATCAAATCGATACACTACTACCAAGATGGAAGGGTGTAGCAATCACCGCCGAGGCTGAACTCGAAGCTGAGGAGAATACAGAAGATGAGAATGCCATGCCTTGGGCAAACATTAAATTCTCAGCCTTCTTGGAAAAACCAATTGGGAAGCAACCCACCATTGGTTCTGACAAGTATGCTCCTTGGGAATCAGTTGGTATTGCCGTAGGACAGGGTATGCCACTAACTGATCTAGCCAAGTACAAGTATCACATCGATCTGGGGGGTGGCGGAGGTACCACTTGGTCAGGAACAATCGAAAAGCTCGCAATGCCTGGGCTCTTGTTTCACCACATGACACCAACAAAAGATTATATCCATGATCATCTCAAACCGTGGAAGCATTACATTCCCGTGAATGCCCACTTGTCGGACTTGAAACAAAAATTTGATTGGGCAGAAAGTCATCCTCAACAGGCTAAGAGAATATCCGATGCCGGCACGATATTCATGAGAGAGCTGGGTACGCCTGAAGGGTTTGGTAAGATATTCGATCTAGACTTTGTTGAGCCTATACAAAAAGTGATTGATGCCTATCAGCCGGTAGCTGAGGGTATGTCATGGAGAGATGTCTTGTTATCAATGGGAGCTGAGAATCGTATGATTGAAGTCATGGAATGTACTGGCACGAGTTATAACTATAATTCATGTCAAATGATAGGTGGAGAGGATGTTGTAAGATTTCAAAGTAATGGATATTACGAGGAGGTGGAGTAGATTAGAGTAGGAGATCATTGTAATAGTAGATGTAAATTACTTATTAAAAAGGAGTTACTCAACCGACAATTCGATAATTTCCATGAGCTTTTGCTTTATCTCTTGCATCGCTCTTCATTTCTTTCTGTTTTTCATGATGAGCACGTAAAGTATTTGCATAGTGATCTTTTGTAACCATACCATTGATATATCCTTCCTTCACTCTGTCTAGTGATTCCTTATGACCAGCCCTCGCTGCTATCATAAAGTGTCTCATACCTCGATCATAATTACCAACATTCCATTCAATGCAGGCAATTGCAGTCACACACCCACTCATAGCTGCAAGTTCATAGTAGTCTTTAGCTTTCTTCTCATCTCTTTCTACACCCCTTCCTTCTTCATAGGCAACGCCCAAATTGTGATACGCACTGGCACGTCCTAATTCCCCTGCTTTGAGATTTAACTCGTTACACTTTCGATAGTCTTGTGGCAAACCCATATTCCCATTAGCATATGCCCCAGCAAGTAAAAGAAATGCACCAGCATAACCTTTCCCCATTAACTTCTTTACTCTTTTGATTTCTTCTTTAGCTGAAGTCGCTGCCGGTGTTCGACAGAATGCACACAAATCTTTTCCTTCGCTCATGTTCATTGTATATGCACAGCCTATACATATAGTCTTTCCACAACAGCTGCTAATTATCGTTTCTGAATTCATGAAAGGCAAAGGTAACATACAAATTGGACACTCATCAGGATCTACCTCCTTGAATAACTTCTCATCATATAATATTGACAAGAGTTTATGTAATTCAGCCGCACGTTTTTTGCATGCCTTCTTATGTTGTGGACGATGAGCCTTCTGACAAGCAGCACTGCAATACTTTACCGATAAACAAGCACTACACTTCTTCAGTTTGTTACTCTCCTCTTCACCCTTACCGCAGTTGGCACAAGATAACAACATATCAATACCATCGGTTGCACTCATCTTTATTACAGTAAATTGAATGTGGTGTTAATGGTAGAGTATAAATTTGAGCTTGTACTGACTTTGTATTATAGAAATCGGTACTTAACAGCATAATATTAATAACAAAGGTATACTATTGGTAACTCCTCCTCCGAAATAACTATTATATTGGTACAAACTCTGAAGTAAAACAAATACAAGAGGGTGGGGCTGTTTGTTTGAGATGGTGCATGTAAATAAAATGGTTTTGCAATAGCAAGGTAATTATGGTCTAAAAGCTTATTATTTACCTTATATAGTTTTTCCTCATCTTTCATTTTCATTTTCAGTTTTCATTTGGGGGTGTTATGTGGTGTTGTGATCATATTGCTCGATAACTAAACAAAGCATACCCTGGGATAGATCAATAGGCACGCCGGTATTCTATATAATATACTCATAATCGGGCCGCCGTTTCATACCATTTTTATCATATCAAACAATACACAGAAAATACAACAAACACACTATTTTTAATAATCACAACCAACATTACGATTATTGTTATGTCTATGTCATCATCTACTCCAATCGATATATCGTGTGCCAATTGTGGCAAAGGTGAAGAGAATATTAACAAATTGAAGACCTGTACGGCATGTTTATCGGTTAAATATTGTAGTAGAGATTGTCAAATTGTTCACCGACCACAACATAAGAAGGCGTGCAAAAAACGAGCAGCTGAATTATACGATGAAAAGTTATTCAAAGAGGTTGAGGGTGAAGATTGTCCTATCTGTATGTTACCCATGCCATTGGAAGGAGTATCTTACAAATCATGTTGTAGTAAACGTATCTGTGAAGGGTGTATTTGTGCCATGGCGCTAAGAGCTAAGGGGTCGATGCCACTTTGCCCATTCTGTAGAAAGCAGTCTGTTCCACCAGGCGAAGAACAAATCCGATTGGTTGAGAAGCACATGAAGTCTGGCGATGTCTTAGCATACAAAAATCTCGCATTGTATTATGCAAATGGTGAACACGGTTTATCACAAGACTATCAAAAGGCAAATGAGCTATGGCAAAAAGCAGGGGAACTTGGGTGTGCCGAGGCATATTTCAACTTGGGCCAGTCATATCATGAAGGAAAGGGTGTGGAAAGTGATATAAAGAAAGCTAAATACTATTGGGAACTTGCTGCCATGTTGGGTAGTCTACAAGCAAGGTTTAATGTAGGTGCATTCGAGGGAAATTCTGGCAATCATCATCGTGCATTTAGACATTACATTATTGCAGCAAGGGCTGGAGATAAAGACTCGTTGGATATGGTTAAGCAAGGCTACATGAATGGGATTGTCAAGAAAGACGAATATGCTAATACCCTGCGTGCCTATCAACATATTCATAATGAAATGAAAAGTGTTGAGAGGGATAGGGCACGGCAGGTATTTGCCTCGAGGGAAAAGGCTCTCAAGCTAGGGTTATTGGATGAGATACTGGCAAAAGCGAAGGCAGGAAAAGGACTAGAAAACAGCAAAGAATTTGATGAATTCATCTTGGAGGAGTTTGGTCCTAACTGGTTAAATAAATGGGGACTCAACAAAGGATGAGTATGCAAGTACTCTTCGATCACACCAAAAGGCAATATCTTGAGTTGAAAGGTATGTATGATCCGGTGAACACTTTTTGAGAAACCCATTCCAGATGTTCATTTCATAACTCATACTAAATGTACAGTTGATTTGTTTGTCAGCTAATCCTTATTAGATACAACTTTGATTCCAATTGAAATTGATATTGACCAGCCCCATTCTATCAGCTCGCCTCGATACCAACATAAACTACTTTCCTCCTTCACTAACATCTAACCAATCTCATCTCTATATACAACTCCCAGCTCTTCTTCTATCGAATGATGTTTAATCCTTCTTCTCTTCCTTAACTTGAGGTCTCCACAATCCAATAAGCGCACCCTTAATACCACCCATATCATTCAAAGCAATCTTACTCAATCCAACAAACGTAACAACACCCAAAACAACATTAAATACCCTCACTGGACCAATTAATCCCTTACTAATCTTCGGTACATAATCTGTGGCAACATAATTCATACCAATCCAACTATGTGCACTTATCGTACTTGCTAATAATATACCAAAAGATTTATCAACAAGTCCATCAGTGTAGGATGTTGGTGTGAATAGATAGAGTGGTGTTGCAACGGCGAGAGCAGTTGTCATGTGATGATGTAAATGTGTTGCCTTTTTACCTGTATCACCTGCTATTGCTGAGGAGTTACGTTTAGTTGTAGTTGATGTGGAGTTTGATCGGTGTGATATTTGTGTTTTACGAAAGTTGTTGATTGTGTTGTTATTTGAGACAGCACGGCGGATTGCCGGAGTTGTTGAATTTAGACAACGTGTAGCAAACATTATAGTTTATATCGGTTGTACTTATTGATTGATAGAGGAGAGATAGAGGCGGCCGGCACAAACAACACAGAAAAATACTTGTAAAGCGTGGATTTGAGTTGTGTATCGTATCGTACAGATATCATACGATACGATTACGATCTTGTTACTAAACATAATGTAGGAGGAGCGATACATATATCACTATCTAGTGGAGGAGCGATACATATATCACTATCTAGAGTCAGTGGCTCATATTCACAGATTCAAACAGGTTGTTCTTGTGTCAAAAGTTTTAGTTATTAGTCGGTAATTAGATATTGGTATCGTAACACCAACCAACATTTTTGAGAACACATCTTATGCACAAAAACAAATAATATGGAAACAATAACTACGTGTGCTAATTGTGGTAAGGGTGAGGAGGAGAGTAACAATCTCAAATCATGTGTAGCATGTAAGATGGTGAAATATTGCAATAGAGATTGTCAAATTGCTCATCGTCCTCAACATAAGAAGGCTTGTAAGAAACGAGCATCTGAATTATACGATGAAAAGTTATTCAGAGAGGTAGAGCCTGAAGAGTGCCCTATTTGTCTGCTACCCATGCCAATTAGCAGCGATGATACTACCATTGAATCGTGTTGTGGGAAGCGTATATGTAATGGCTGCATTTATGCAATGAATATGAGTGAAGGAGGAGCAGATTTATGTGCATTTTGTAGAACCCCAGAAGCAACAGATGAAGAGGAGATCGAAAGAACAAAGAAATTAATGGATAAGGGTAACGCCGAGGCATTTTTGTTACTTGCTGGGTATTATGCCCACGGAAGTAGAGGATTAGTACAAGATTGGGCGAAGGCTCGTGAGTTAACGCAAAAGGCTGGGGAGCTTGGTTGTGCTGGCGGGTATTACAACTTGGCTAGCTTATATAGCAATGGAACGGGTGTTGAAGTTGATAAGAAGAAAGCTAAACGTTACTTTGAGCTTGCAGCTATGATGGGAGATATAACGGCAAGGCATAGTCTTGGTATTATGGAGTACAAATCTGGAAATATCAACAGAGCATATAAACACCTCACAATAGCAGCAAAGGCAGGGAACAAGCAATCGCTAGATATTGTCAAGGTAGGATACGAGAATGGCATGGTTACAAAAGATGAATATGAAAATACTCTACGATCATATCAAGCAAGACAATATGAAATGAAGAGTGATGCAAGGGAGAAAGCTCGAGTATCTACTGGTATTTTTATGCGCTAATGGTATGGCAGCCGAAAGTTAAAGCACAGCACCTTTTGTATATTACCCAAAACAATAAGAAGCTGGCAATATGTACTTATGTAGTCAGCTAAGAGATCTGTGTGATGTTGATTAGATAGATGTATCTTTTTGTGATAATATTTTTTGTGATCTGGTATCCTCGCAGCTAATGATCGTCGTTGTCTATTATATTACCTCAAATAAGTACACGATAAATGTAACAGAAACAGTTTATGATATTCTTTTCCCTCTACGCGCTTTGTGATATATTTGCCGCCCATATGATCTCCTCCCGGTTTGTTCGCTCTTTTCTCCAAATGTTTTAGAACAATCACGGAGTCACACCAATTGAAAGATCCTACAACTACTTTGAGCATTATTTATTGATGCCGATTGTTACCTATTGATACCTGTTAATGGTTCATGTCATTAAGTCGAATCTTATTGTAAGTAGATCCATTATTTGTTGGTGATTGCATTACTTTCGTGCCGTCATTTTTTTTAGTAAGAGAAGGCAAAAATCCGCCTGCGGTCTACTAAACTCAAAGATGTACGGTGATATAAGTGGATATAACAATGGTAAAGGCGGCGGTGGTAAACGAGCAGTCGCTGGTCCAGCCGATTTCTACCGCCGCGTTCCGAGAGAAATGACGGAGGTATGTGTTTTGTGTGCACATCTTGTGTTCTCTTTACTATTCATTGCAAATAAGCCCTAACTCATATATACCATATACAGTCAACCAGAATAGGGTTTATAATGTCAATAATCTCTCTTTTCACTATGGTTATACTCTTCACTTGTGAAACGTATGAATTTGTTCAAACTAAAGTTACATCAAATATAGAGATAGATCCGAATGCTGATGAGTTGATACGTGTGAACTTTAATGTTACATTGTATGATGTACAGTGTGACTTTGTTGAGGTTGGTAGGTACTTTTTATTGCAGTTGTTTGATATCATCATATCTCGTCTCTGCTCAACTCATTGCAATAACCACACCTTTAGACTTATGGGATACATTGGGAACTAACATGATCGACATACAAAAGGATATAACAAAATATACAGTTGACAAGCATGGTATGAAACAATACTTTCATGGTCGGAATAAGAAACAAAAGAAGGTTGAACATGAAATACATCATAAAGATATAATGCAACATATATCAGATGCCAATGGCGGTAATCTACATTCTACAGACTTATCTCCCGATACAATACAAGCATTTCATTCACAATATGAACATACATTCATCGATTACTTTGCTTCTTGGTGTATACACTGCCAAAGATTAGCACCAACGTGGGAAAAATTTGCACAAGAACTATCACAACAAAATATAAATCAATTGGGTATAGGCAAAGTAGATTGTGTATCACATGATCAAATGTGTAAAGATGAACGTATCATGGCATTCCCTACTTTACGATGGTATACCAATGGTAAAGTTGATAGTAGTATGCCAGATTATAGAGGTGATCGAACTGTAGATGCTCTAGTTGAGTATGCCAAGAAGCGAGTTGGCAAATCAAATGACGAGAATGGAGATGATGATGACGACGAGAGAGCTGATGATAATAACGATGCTGATGATCAAGAGTGGTTATATAATCATGCACATCATCCAGGATGTCAAGTATCAGGACATTTAATGGTTAATAGAGTGCCAGGCAACTTGCATATCGAAGCGTCATCGACAAACCATGAGATCAATTCACAAATGACAAACTTGACGCATCGAGTTCATCATTTTAGCTTTGGAAGTAGTGATAATGATAGTCCACCAGGGTACTTGATAAGTCGTATACCATCCTATCGAGATAATCTTCCACAAACAATAGTGAATAATACGAACCCACTGGCTGACAAGTACTATCCAACATATCATTTTCATCAGGCATTCCATCATCATCTTAAGATCATTAGTACACACATTACAGATAGAGGTATACTCTTCAATGATAACGCGGTTATATATCAAATATTAGAAGAAAGTCAATTGGTCATGTATGAAATACAGAATGTACCCGAGATTAAATTCTTGTATGATATGAGTCCGATGAGTGTAGCTATGACATTGGAAAGCGAGTTACCCTGGTATGACTATATATCGAAGTTATTGGCCATTATCGGTGGTACGTTTGTTACATTGGGTTTGATCAATTCTATCTTGTTGAGGGTATTCAAACCGAAGAAGATATAGTACATAGTATATCGGCTCTGACCAATTGGATATGTCGATCATATCACTGAGTTTGGATATGTTCAGCTGAGAAGATGATAGCAATAGGTAGTGGATGTAGAGTCTCATCTCAAAATCTAAGCCATATTTACATTACAATCATCTATCAACAACAAGTAGTAGCAAACTTTGTGCAGTTGTTTGAGAAATCATCTTCATCTGTTCATCTATTCTAACATTGGTAATGTACAAGGCCGACAAGTAGTGCTCGTTTTCTGGAGGGGGCAGACTCTCTTGCGGATATCAATGCCAAAGTATTCGGATCATGTATATTCCATACTCGCTGCCGCAACTGCTCTTTAAGGACGGCAGCTTGGATATCTCTTCGTCCTTGTATTAGTCTTCGATCAAAGATATGTTCTAGACCCATGACATCGTGTGGACTGATCTTAGAATTAGATGATCTCAATACATGAGCATCATATGCACATTCTATCTTGAAGACTTTAATCTCATTATCTCTATACCACAGATCCGACTTGTATGTGTCGGAGAGTTTCTCGACGATTACCATTTGGCTGTACTCGGAAAAGGACACTCGTCTACTCTCGATGAGTACAGGAGTTGGAGGAGGTGAAGAACATAGCTGAGGAAATCCGACGATAAGTTCATTCATATTTGCAATGTTATGTACTTCTAAATCTAAATTATAGAACTGATCATCTCTGTATCATCCACATGAACATAGAAGATGTGTCTCAATGACTCACGTTTAGAGTGGCCACGCAGTTTCTACACTATTATCTCTGCTAATCATGCGAAGTTTGAAGGGATTATTCTGGAAGATAAAAGTGGCGGCTAGAATCTAAGTAAGAATCTACAGCTAAATGTCTCAACTTGACTTGACCTGCAAGGTTAATGCCAACTGCAAGGTTAATGCACTTTCACCTTTCCCACTTCATTGATAGGTATGTATCCTCCCTAAACTGAATACATACATATTGCCATGTAGCTCCTCTTCTTTTCAATAGGTATATGAGGTTTGCTGTGCTTTAACTTTCGGCTACCGTCACATTGGCGCATTAAAAATACCAGTAGATACTCGAGCTTTATCCCTTGCATCACTCTTCATTTCATCTTGCCTTGCTTGATATAATCGTAGAGTATTTTCATATTCATCTTTTGTAATCATCCCTTCCATAAACCCATCCTTGACAATGTCTAACGATAGCTTGTTCCCTGCCTTTGCTGCTAGTGTGAGGTGTTTGAGTGCTCGTTGCTCATTACCGGCCTCTCCCTCCATACAACCAAGATTATTCCTCGCTTGAATACTTCCACCAATGGCCGCAAGCTCATAGTAATGTTTTGCTTTCTTCTTATCCACTTCTACACCTTCTCCTTCATCATAGGAAATTGCCAAGTTGTAATATCCACCAGGACATCCAAGCTTACCTGCCTTTAGATACAACTCTGCAGCCTTTCGAGAATCTTGTGGAACACCATTCAAACCTCTTTCATAATATCCTCCAAGCTGATAGAATGCCAAAGCATTACCATTATCCACTAGTTTCTTCATTCGTTTGACATGCTCATGCGGGGACATAGTCCTAGTTTGAGCTCTACAAAATGCACATAAATCTTTTCCTTCACTCAGCACCATTTCATAACAACAACCGTTGCATATGTTCTTTCCACAGCATACATGGAAAATTGTCTGTCTCGTATCAATCGGCATGGGCAGTAGACAAATAGGGCACTCTTCACGCTCTACCTCCTTGAATAATTTCTCATCATATAATTCAGCTGCTCGTTTCTTACAAGCCTTCTTGTGTTGTGAACGGTGAGCAATTTGACATTCTCTATTGCAATATTTAACCATCTTACACGCTACACATGATTTGAGCTTGTTACTCTCTTCCTCACCCTTACCACAATTAGCACACGTAGTTGTTGTTTCCATGTTTTGTTTTGTGTGTGTGTATATAATGTGTTGCTTTGTGTTCTTCTATGTCGGCGGCCAATTAAAATCAAGGCAGTATTCAACAGACTATCACTAACTGAAGATCGTTAAATACTGATATATTTGGTGTATATACGTAGTCAGTATGTCTATTGTAATTCCAATTGATGTCTAAAATAATTTTGTGCATATGATGTGTCACAATTTTTATCTTCTGAAGTATAATTCTTTGGTTGCCGGCCGCCGCCGCCACGACATTACCGCACTACTAACCACAAACAACAACACAGTAATATACTGAGTTACTACACGCAGAGGATGAAGTTGCATAGCTAAGTAACCAAAGATAAGAGGCTATTGCGAGAGCAAGGAATGGATTTCGTTCTATCGCCATTTGACTCATCCAATAAACTCTCATAAAATCGTAATCACTCAATAACTCAACTAACACAAAGATGGCCGAAGAAACAACCTCCTCCTCCGCAGTAGTAGCGGACACAAACAAATCAGATACATATAAGGTAACAGATGAACAACGTGCCGAAGTTACCGCCGCATCATCCAAATTATCCGCTGAAATTGCATCAATAACTTCCTCCAAACAAGGTGCACCTACTACCACCAATGAAAATAACAGTACTACAGCCAATAAGCCCAATGCAAATGTTGAATTTGAACCACCAATGGCATGTATACGTCGATTATTAAAACAGGTATTACCAAAATCAACTAACGTATCCAAAGATTCATTAGCTACTATATCACGTGCATCTGGTATTTTCGTATTGTATTTAACTGCCTGTGCTAATGATGTAGCCAGGGAGGGTAGACGTACTACGATTGTTGCCAAGGATGTTATGGGTGCATTGAAAGAATTGGAATTTGAAGAGTTTGTTCCCTTGATGGAGAAGTTTTTGGGTGAGTTTTAGTTTGGTTAGTTGATGTATTGTGTGATTGTTATTTATTTTGCTCACATCTTATGTGGATTTTGTATGAATTGCAATATATATCCACTCACAATGATAAACAGAGGGACATCGTAAGGAAGAGAAGAATAAAAAGGAAGAGAAGGAACGTATTAAAAAGGCTAGGGAATCACAGGATAGTAGTTCGGGATTAGCAGCGGCGGCAGCAGCCAATAATAAGGAAACTGGGGATGCTGCTGCGGATGGGGAAAAGAAGATAAGTGGGGATAAGGTTGATGCTACAGAAGAAAAGAAAGATGCATCAGTAGTTGGGGATGTTAAGATAGCGGCAGAGGGTGCAGCAGCACCAACAGATGGAGAGAAGAAGGAGGCAGATACTGATATGGCTGATGCAGCTGCTGATAAGCCTGAGGGTGCTGCCGAGGGTTCATCAGAAGCTGCAGCAGCAGCTGTGGAAGGGGAAACAAAACATGCAAGAGAAGAAGAGGGTAATGGGGATAAGAGTGCACATGAACCATCGGCAAAGAAGCAAAAGGTTGTTGTCTAAAGAATTTAAGAAGATAGGCGTTTATATATGTAGATCTTTGTTGAGATAATGGTTACCTATATATTTACGAACTATACCATACTATCCTTCTCGCTCAGTCAAACTTGTTCCGCACTTTGTGCACTCTGATATTGAAGTACAACCCTTGCAATATACTGCCAGACAATTACTACATTCCTTCTTTATGGGGATACAGCCACCGCAGTAGTACTTGCTGCATCTAGTGCAAGGTAGCCAGAGACCGCAATATTTTGCATAACAAACATAACAAGTAAAATTTTGCAGTCCATACATCTCCCCTTTTGTTTTTGTAACCATATCTTCCCCATTTGTTTCTAAACAGTTGTGTACAGGTCTGTTCGGAATTGGACGAGGTGTATTTGATTGGCAGCAAAAAGGTAGCTTTTTCAAATGTTTGTTATATCCTATCAAGAACTGATCAAGGCATTCGCTTGGATTATCTCTCCACATCTGAGGCAGTTGCAGATGTTTTACTGACAAGCTCCCATTGTCTATTATACTTTGAAGGATCGGGATAACAACCACATCGGAGAGTAATGGAGCGGGTTCAATACGTGCACTTTCATGCTGTCCGACGAGGCTCAAATCAATTTGCCACAATGCCGTAAATCCTTTGATTGGACTTAGCCCACTGCCAGTAATGTTTACCAATCCAGTCAACTTCAATTTCTTGTTTGGGTTTTCACTTTGAGACTCTATACAAACTAAAATGGCACCAAGGTCGTCATCTTTCAATTTGTTTGCAACATCTTTCTCAATACATGCAAAATCAATCTCACTAGCGAACTTATTCTTTTTATAAGGTTGCATGATTGATTTACTCAACATAGAAGGCTGCCACTTCCAATTTAACCTCTCCCACGAAGATGATGGTGCTGTTAATGCAACAACAAACATGGCAGCCGATATTTCATTGGGAAGGTAACTAGAAATTAGTAATAATGCCTCATGAGGTATACTATTGATATAATCGGTGCCATCAGCAGGGGATGTTGTTTTCCTCCGCTTTTTCAATTGCTCATCCTTCTTGCAGCACATACTCATTTCCTCCTTCTTGCACAGATTTACCTCCTTCTTCTCATTAAATGTATTATTTGTACCACTACTTTCAATCTTTGTTTCCATTTTCTCTTTATATGCAACATTCTTCTTCTCCTGTGCAAGATGTGTAGCACGTTTAGCATTGCTACGAGCAATAGCCTCCTTAACAGGAATACATATCTCACAAGTTGTATTTGTACATCTATGGTAATGGGAAAGTACGTATCTAGAGGAGACACAATGTGGAACCTTGCAGCTCATATCCGTGCATCCAGGTGCATCACCAATATGTCTCCACAAACTTTTCATCATTCCGCAATGTGGGGTTACTGGGCATTGACCATCTGTATATAGACATTTGGCAGCATGACGAAGTAGGAGAAGACGTTCCTGTTGATGACGCACCACTTGCTGCCGATCCGATGCCTTTTCTCGAGTGGCCATGTTTTACTTAATAACTCAATATCAAACACCTTACTACTATGCAAAGTGTAGCTTGTGGTAACCAAATAAATGTGAATATAATAGGGTAGGGTAGTATCTATAATATCTTTGTTTTTTTATATATAAACCAATAATAATAAACTCGCTACGCCCAAGCTAATATGTATAGTCTCTTATACTATTAATACAATTGAAGATGCAAGAGCACGCCCTTAGAGGCTACCTTTGACTGCATTGCCCGCCAGCCAATGCAATCAAATAAATTTTATGAGAGTGTAGGAAATTATTTGGCGATAAAACGGTACCTCCATGCCAGATTGCCGCTTGTAGAAGATAAGAAACACATCATTTCAATCAACACACATCTTATGATTATGAACATTAACTACGAATACCCAACTTATGGCACACTTCCTTCATCATCCTCATTATGTATTAAGTGGTTTGTAGACTTTACAAACTTTAGCTAGTATCTAAAGTTGTTGTATTGACTCTCTAGGCATTGCTAACATGCCCGATGCCGCAGCTTTGTCCTGCACGTAAAGTATTTGGAACCTTCCAGTCAATCCGATTAGGGATGGATGTCTCCTCGATTTAGAGCTCCGTAAAATGCAGCTGCTCTGTCCCTATCGTCACTCTTCATTTCATCATGAATCTTTTGATAGGCATACAGAGTATCCTCGTACTCATCTTTTGTTACATCTCCATGCATAAATCCTTGTTTGACCCATTCCAAAGATCCCTCATGACCAGCCCTGGCTGCAATTATAAAGTGCTTAAGAGCCCGATGAGGATTGTCTGCCTCAACCTCCGTGTAAGCAAGATTATTTCTTGCATTCACACTCCCCATCATAGCTGCAAGTCCATAATAATATGCAGATTTCTTTTTGTTCACTTCCACACCCCTTCCTGAGTTATAGTAAAAACCTAAGTGAAAATATCCATTAGCACTTCCTAGCTCACCTGCCTTGAGATGTAACTCATGAGCCTTTGCCCAATTTTGAGTTATTCCCATCGTTCCGTTGGCATATGCTCCAGCAAGTAAATGGAATGCCTCAGCGTTGCCGTTATCCATTAGTTTCTTTGCTCTTTTGATATGCTCTTGATGTGAACTTATTAGTGGGGTTCTACAGAATGCACATAAATCTTTTCCTTCACTCATCTCCATTGCATAAATGCAGCCATTACAAATACGCTTCCCACAGCACGACTCAAAGGTTGTGTCATCCGCTTTAATTGGCATCGGAAGAAAGCAAATTGGACACTCTTCGGGCTGGATCTCTTTGAATAACGCCTCTTCATGTAACTCTGCAACTCTTCTCTCACATGCTTTCTTGTGCTTTTTTCGATGCTTCTTTTTGCATGACGCATTGCAATACTTTACTGATTCACATTTGTTGCATGTATTCATATTGTCACTTTTGCCCCCCTTGCCACATGCAGCGCATATCGTGATAGTATCGGTATCGGTATTTGATGATGACATTATTGCTTGATGTTTGTTTATGTTTTGATCAATGTGTTTTCTTTTTCCTATGAAAAGTGTTGTTGTGCATCTCTAGACCGATAGATCATCGCCCTTATTCAATACGCCGCAATAACTATACTTCTTCCGTGATATGCCGCCGTCTTAAGGAGATATACTGCCGCCGATATATGCCCCCTACCTATTGCTAGCACCCTCTACATATGGTTTTCTTTACTCCTTGAAAATTTGAAGTTTGTGAAGTTATCTGGCGATAGAACGGTATCTATACTCCGAAAGGCAGGACTGTATATAATATATATATATATATATATATTAGCGCTAATCCTACTACGGCGTATCGGTTAGTAGCTCTAGTACATCACTGTGTAGCTCGTGGGTAGTAGTGTAGTAGTATTGTGGCGGCGGCGGCTACATCATCATACTTCTTCATTGCAATAAATAGAAAAGAAAAATTGTGACACATCTAAAATATTGATTGGAATTACAGCGTAGTTTGTATATCGACGATATACTTACCCAATATATCGGTATTTAACGCTCCTTCAATTTGCAGTGGTGGTTTGCTGAATATCGTCTTTATTTTTATTGGCCGCCGAAGAGAAGACACAAATAAGAAGTTACACATTATACACACATAAATATTAAAACTATAATGTCATCTGCAACTATTACATGTGCTAATTGCGGCAAGGTCGAGGGTGAGAGCGTCAATCTCAAGTCATGCAATGCATGTCATATGGTCAAATATTGCAATAGAGACTGTCAAATTGCTCATCGTCCTCATCATAAGAAGGCGTGCAAAAAGAGAGCAGCGGAGTTATACGATGAGAAGTTATTCAAGGAGGTTGAGCGTGAGGAATGCCCAATCTGTCTTGTACCCCTTATCAATGGATACCAAACTGAATCTTTTATGGCATGTTGTGGAAAACGTATCTGTATTGGTTGTATCTATGCAATGGAAATGAGTGAAGGGAAAGACTTATGCGCATTCTGTCGGACGCCACCTAGCTCATCTAATGAAGAACAGATCAAAAGAATACACAAACTAATGGACAAATGCAATGCTAATGCATTTTGTTCCCTTGGTTCATGTTATTTCAGTGGAACTCATGGTATGCCACAAGATCGCCAAAGAGCAAATGAGTTATGGCTAAAGGGAGGAGAACTAGGACATTCTGATGGATATTACAACTTGGGCATGTCATATAGAGATGGAAGAGGTGTAGAAATGGATAAAAAGAAAGCTAAACACTACTGGGAGCTTGCAGCAATGATGGGGAATGCGAATGCAAGAGTTGCTGCCGGTGTATTAGAAGGAGAGTCTATAAATCATCATCGAGCAATGAAGCACTATTTAATTTCAGCGAAGGCTGGGGATGAGAAAGCTTTAAAGGCAATTAAAATTGGATTTCAAACTGGGTTGATTACAAAAGACGAATATGCAAATGCACTGCGTGCCTATCAAAAGATTCAAGATGAAATGAAGAGCGATGCTAGAGAGAAAGCTGAGGCATCAGGAATGTTTCGCTAGTGAGTAATCAAAACTTAAGCCGCTGATCTGGGGGGATGAAAGTGGTAATAAGTTAAGCGACTGGATATAGTGTAGTTTCCGTAGTAAATATATATGGTGTGCATTCATGGGATTAGCTTTTATACTCCTATCAATCAACAAACACATGGCTTAATGCCCTATTATATATACAAGGCTCGTGTCATTAGTCGTGATTGTTGACAGTATCATGAATTAAGTCAGCTTTGTCCCTCTGGTCGCTCTTCATTTCATTACATATCTTTTGATGGGCATCTAAAGTACTTTCGTATTCATCTTTTGTTAGCAGTCCCTGCATAAACCTTTGTTGCTTAACCATGTCCATAGACTCTTTACACCCAGCCCTCGCTGCAATCATCAAGTGCTTGTATGCTCGACATTCATTCCCAGCCTGGCTTTCCAAAAAAGCAAGATTTTTCCTAGCATCTATATCCCCATTCATAGCTGCAAGCTCAAAGTAATGTTTAGCTTTCTTTACATCCCTTTCCAAACCGTTTCCACCTTCATAATTAATACCCAAATTGAAATATGCCTCGGCACAGCCAAGTTCCCCTGCCTTTAGAAGTAGTTCATTCGACTTATCAATATTTTGTGGTATACCATGTATTCCTTCGGCATAATGCCCTGCGTAGCTACAAAAAGAATGAGCATTCCCTTTATCCATTAACTTTCTTATTCTGCTGATTTCCTCTTCGTGTGACGTTGCTTCAGGGGTCCTACAAAATGGACATAAGACTAATTCGCCTCCTTCCTCCCTCTTTGCATCCATCATAGCAAACACGCAACCATCACATAGAACTTTTCCACAACATGCTTGGAATTGTCTACGCCTTATATTCAGCGGAAGAGGTAGAAGGCAGAAGGACACTCTCCCCGGGGTGGAGGATCTTTGAATAATTTCTCATCATACAACTCCGCTGCTCTCTTTTTGCAAGCCTTCTTATGTTGTGGACGATGAGCAATCTGACATTCTCTATTGCAATATTTGACCATCTTACATGCAACACATGATTTGAGATTGTTACTCTCCTCCTCAACCTTGCCACAATTAGAACATGTAGTTGATGTTTCCATGATGATAGTTTGATTCTTAGTTTGTTTGCTACGCCCGACCCTCTCTAATATAATTACGAACGATACGGTTATGATTAAGAGTAGTATGTTAGACACAGTCTGATCGTCGTCTTGCATAACGAATGATGCCGCCGCTGAAATATATCATGGTGCTGATGCAACAATGATAACTATATATTAATATTAACTATAACACGGTATCCTCAAATTTTGATAGGATACCTCAATGCAAAATGTCCCAAATGAAAAAATGAGGAGAGGCACAACTATTGACAATATTATGATGGACGAACGGTCATCTACACAATGTCAAACTTGCCAACGGAATACTGAGTTGGTTTAATATGTAGTACACGGCTTGGAGTTGTCTTATTTACTTATTATTAGTAGCATTCATATCATACCTAACCTCTATATCCAACAGCAAAGATATATATCGGACGATCAGCATTGCAATATATCCAAATAGATCTCTCGACGTCGACGACATATACCACAACTACCATCTATAAAATTAACACACTTAATCTCTACTAATAATAAACAATGAAGCTCAATCTAGCATTAGCAGCAGCACTATCCCTATCAAACAACAATGTCATTTCCATCTCTGCCGAGTTGGCAGCAGAAGAGATTGAAGAATTAAACACCTTATTCGCTGAGGAGATTCATCTTGAGGAACAGAATGAAGAAATTTTGGAAGAGTTGAGTTCATTATCACAGACTCGATTCGATGTCGATCCTTTAGTTGAGGAGGAGGAAGAGGGTGAGATGGAACTTCAGAGTGATACACTCGCAGGAGGAGAGGAAGAGGGTGGAGATATTGTATTAAACTTTGATGCTCCCGACTTACGAGTAGAGGATGAAGGTGGGGGAGAATACGACGAGTTACCAGAATATGGAATAGCCTACACAACATCTGCCATGGAGGAAGAAGACAATTCGAGTAACGAGGAGGAGGAGGTCGTTCATGTACCAACCAAGCATGAGTTACATCATGCTGCCAAGATTGCCGCAAAGGCGAATAAACATCATGATATGCTATCCAAGGCACATAGTATGAAGAGTGTAGAGAAGAAACATAGCAAGGCCGCCAAGGCAATTCATCATGGTAGTAAGGGATCAAAACGTGGTAAGATGGGTAAGGCTCATTTATCCATGCCTACTCATTCGGGTAAGGCAAATAAGATGACTGAGCCTAGCATGAAGCATGAGGGAAAGACACACAAGACACCTTCTGCTACTGTTAAGAGTACATCTCAATCCGCCTCGTCTTCGTCCAAGGCTAATAAGGCTACTACTAATAGTACTGAAGAAGCTATGCCTATGCCAATAGAAGCTCCCGTCCCCGCCGAGGAAGATGTTGACGTAACTGAACTGAATATGGAACCAGTGCCTCGTACGCCCGACGTATCCCCTGCACATCAGGGTGTAGACACATCTGCATTGAACGGTAGGTTAAAACAAGAGATGGCCGAGGTAATGTTAGGTGATACAAGTCATGTAGGGAAGGGACATAGTCAAAGTAATGAGAATGTAGCGGCATTGGATTTGTTATGGGCCAAGAGTGATGCTGCTGCTCAGTCTAGTGGAGGTGTTGTAGGAAGATCAGTTGGAATTGTTGGTGGTGTATGTTTGGTTGGTTCTATCTTATATGGTATGATGTAGTTTGGTATTGTGTGTAAATGGCAAGGGGAAAGTGTCATAAGATACAAAAAGTCGGGTTTCATAGTAGTTAATGTTCATAATGTGTCAATTGAAAGAAGAATGTGCACATACTTTACTGAACCTACATAAAATATCGCCATTAGCGAAACGCACCTGATGCCTCAGCTTTCTCTCTAGCATCACTCTTCATTTCAGTTTTGATCTGTTGGTATGCACGTAGAGTACTGGCATATTCATCTTTTGTGACTAATCCTACCTTAAATCCATGCTTAACTCCCTCCAAAGATTTCTCTTGTCCTGCCCTTGCTGCGATTATAAAGTGCCTCATTGCCTGATGATGATTGCCAGCATTGCCTTCTAAAGCACCAAGCTTATTCCTTGCATTCACGCACCCCTTTATAGCAGCAAGTTCATAGTAATGTTTAGCCTTCTTCTTATCCACCTCAACTCCTCTTCCAAGACGATAGGAATCTCCCAAGTTAAAATACGCCTTAGCACATCCAAGCTCCCCGCCCCGAAGGCATAATTCATTAGCCTTTTGTTGGTCTTGTGGCATACCATATCTTCCAGCATGATACCACGCAGAAAGTGTACAAAATGCATTAGCATTGCCTTTGTCCATTAGTTTCTTTACTCTTTTGATATCTTCTGTATCATCTCTTGCTGGTGGTGTTCTACAGAATGCACATAAATCTTTCCCCTCGCTCATCACCATTGCATAGATACAGCCAATACAGATACTTTTTCCACAACATGAATTGAAAGCAGTTTTACTTGATTCAATTGGCAGGGGTAACATGCAGATAGGACACTCTTCAGGCGATGGAGGATCGGCAAATAACTTTTCATCGTGTAACTCTGCAGCTCGTTTTTTACACGCCTTCTTATGTTGAGGACGGTGAGCTACTTGACATTCTCTACTGCAATATTTGACCATATGACATGCATTGCATGACTTAAGATTGACACTCTCCTCCTCACCCTTGCCACAGTTAGCACATGTAATAGTAGTTGCAGATGACATAGGTTATAATATTTTGTATAAGATGTGTAACTTTTTTGTGTCTTATATATCGGCGGCCAATAAAAATAAGGACTATATTCAGCAAACCACCACTGCAAATTGAAAGAGCATTAAATAATGATATATAGGTAATATCGTCGATATACGGATAACTAACTTATTGTAATTCCAATAATGTTCCTCAAATAAGTGATAAGAAGTGTCACAATTTTTTATTTTCTATTTTGCAAGTGAAGAAGGATGATGGTAGCCACCACCGCCGCCGCCGCCGCCGCTACACTACTACCCACGAGCTACACAGTAATATACAGAGTTACTACACCGTCTATAGGATGTACCTACCGCTAGAGAGAGAGAGAAGATTGCTGTAATAACGTGCACTGTCATGCGTGCAATGCAGGAGAGCTCAGCGTGCATGAAATTTGCACTCGCTGAAAGCTCGCTGCACTGAAAGTGCCTCATTGCCTGATGATGATTGCCAGCATTGCCTTCTAAAGCACCAAGCTTATTCCTTGCATTCACGCACCCCTTTATAGCAGCAAGTTCATAGTAATTTTTAGCTTTCTTCGCATCCATTTCCACGCCCCTTCCTCGATCATAGGAATTACCCAAGTTGTAATATCCCTCAGCACAGCCAAGCTATCCCCGCCTCGAAGGCATAATTCATTAGCCTTTTGTTGGTCTTGTGACAATCCATGAGTTCCTCTGAAATAACATCCACTAAGGGTACAAAATGCATCGCCATTGCCTTTGTCCATTAGTTTCCTCAATCTTTCGATCTCCTTTTCATTTGAATATGATGGTGGAGTTCTACAAAATGCACATAAATCTTTCCCCTCGCTCATCTTCATTACATAGATACAACCAATACAGATACTTTTTCCACAACATGACATAAAAGTTTCAGTTTTATTTCCATTGATGAGGGGTACTAGACAGATTGGGCACTCCTCTCGAGGTGGAGGTTCTTTAAATTTTAAATAACTTCTCGTCATAAATCTCCGCGGCTCTTTTTTTACACGCCTTCTTGTGCATAGATCGATGAGATATCTGACAATCTCTATTGCAATATTTAACAAGATGGCATGCAGTACATGCCTTCAAACTATCTCCTTCTTTGCCGCATGCAGCACATGTGTATCAATAGTGGTAAATGCCATAATTTGTGAACTATAATTGATGTGGAGTATGTGTCTTCTTTTCTATGTCGGCGGCCAATAATAAAGACGGTTATAGTAAACCACCACCACAAATTGCAAGAGCGTTAAATATACTGAAATATATTTGTTATATCGTCGGCTATCGTCAGTACATAAATGTTATGTAATGTTGTGCATAAGATGTGTCTAAAATTTTATTTTCTACTTATTTTGCAATACTGAAGAAGTATGATTTGATGGTATCCGCCGCCGCCGATACTACTATCACTCTACTAAGTGAAACCCAAACTAGACAGTGTGATATAGTACCTTATATATACTCTCTAGAGAGTTACAACAGGTTACAACCCCCCAACTACACCGAACGCTGCACCTGTGTTTATGAAGATACTGTTCTATCGCCAGTGTCTCACCACCGACCACCACCTCCTCCATCAATTGATAAATAAATAACATAGGAATTAAAATACATTTTATAATCTATCGTATGGTCACACTGGTGTTTTCTACTGGCCTGGTATACAGCAAACCACGGTCGTACGCGATGAGCTCAAGTCTCAAGAAGGAAGCATCTATGTACATAAAGGCCGAAAGATATTACTAGACTGGTTAGACCACGCTGACTGATCGCTGTACTTTCACTTTGCAAATTATCATGTCATTAAACGACGCTATATCAAATGATACTTGGCAAAACATAGAATGCTTCCTGCATCTTGAGGATACAATATCCGTAGCACAAACATGCAAATCACTACACAGTATAATAGTTGATGCAACAACTCGTAAAGTTAGTATATCACATTTTACAGCAATTAAAAAAGATATTTACCATCTTATACTTCCTTGGGCATTTGAACATATAGACTTTTCATCTTTGAAACGTCTTCAATATCCTCCATCGTCAATTAAGCAATCTAGTTTTAGTTATGAGGTGGACTATCATACGGATAATGCCAAACGATCCATATTAATATGTTTCCCAACGTTTGTGAGACGATTATCTGATGCTACAAATCTTGAGAATCTAAAGTTGGGTTATATAGATCGTAGCCGTGCAATTATGCATGAGAATGGCCATGATGACAATGAAGATGATGATTCAGTTATCAGTTATGGAGATGATAGAGGCATCGGTTGTGATATTAGATTAATTAATGAATTGGGAAGGAATCTTCAATGTTGTATCAAATTAAAGGAATTGGATGTGTACATATCGGGTACTGATTGGATTTTTGAAGATGAAGAACATCAAGAACTAGAAATAGAGTATGGTATTGTACTACTACAAGCACTTACGCCATCTATATTACAAGCAAGGAATGAATTAGAAAAACTAGTTCTAGATATCGAGGCCTCACAGATCATCACAGACGACTGGGTTGAAGAAAGAGGAGACTACCCCATCATGAACAAATTCTTTGATGCCGTTTTATCGGCAAGAAAGTTGAAGGACCTTGACATCTTTTGCAGATCTACATTAGTCGCTAACTCATTATTGAAAGTTGCTGCAGATCAATTAAAGAATGATATAGATCTACATAGACCAGACCTGCGTTCTTTGGCATTATATATCAATGTCCAAAATGAGGCGACCCATCGAGAGCAGCTTGAGCAGACCATTCCATTCTTTGGCAGAGGTCTGCTGCCTAGAAGAGAGTTACTCCCCGTTGCACCATTGCTGAAGAATCTTTCCAACTGTCCCTCAATAGAAAAAATTGGGTCTCTGTTGGTTCCGAGTGAGTTCTGGGAAGAAGAAGAGAGTACACAGGCATATGGAAAACTTCTTAACGACAAACCAATGCTAAAGAAAGTACAACTGGACTATTTCGATCAATCAAGTTTGACTTCACAATGGAATCACGGGAGTACAGTGATGAACACTCTGGATTATTTTGCTATGCAGTGTATGAGAAATACTGGCTGTTTAGAGGAGCTTTCGATATCACATATCTCACAAATCAAAGCTTCTGACATGCAAAGACTAGCCCACCACCTGGAAACATTTGGCCTTACACACATAAATCTTAGTTGTTATAACATGGGAACTTACCAGGGTCCAATAAACTCAGCGAACCCCTTGGAGCAGAGGCAGTTCGACGAGGTTCGATCTTTGGCTGACTTGGACAGTTGCTCAGAAGATGATAACTTGGAACTCTTATTTGCTTCGTTCTTAAGCAGCGAAGCCCATGAAAGATGGGAAGAACAGAGGAATATTAAACTTTAAATGTTTATAAGATATGTGTTTAGCTGTGTTGTTGATATGAGTATGTGCAGTCATCTTTCATCTTCTACATGGAATATACTTCGTTTTGGAAAGTTGCATACGTCAACGAACCATCGCCTGGCAAATGTTATGACCAGAACTGGTCGATGTCTCCCACATTCGTCATCGGCACTTCCTTCTTCATCTATCGAAGTAGACTTTATCACATCATCATCGTTATCAGTAGCTGAATCTTGAGTAGCAACAACATCACTCATGTTTGCCCTACCCCGATGTAATATCCTATAGTCAAATATCAATGCATCACCCATTTTCAACTCCGGCGTTACAGGTGATCTTAATGTCTTTCGTGCCTTGGCAACTAACATCATTGATGTCAAATTTCTTGTATGATAATGTGTACCCGGTCGTAGTTCCGTTGGTCCCATTGATAGTGGCACGTCAACTAATGGTATAAAGACATTAAAGACATGGCATGGTTCATGTTTGGTAAGAGAGGTGTGTCCTCCGTCGGCATGCCATGATTGTGTTGGACAGCCGGGTGTTGCCACGAGGAGTGATAGGTTGCATATGTAATAGTCATCTTGATGTTGTTGTGTATTGTTATCAGTATGTTCATAAGTTGATGCAGAGATATCGTTGTCATTATCAGCCTTACTATCTGATGCTGTAGCAGTTGATGTTGAGGAAGAAGAGGGATAGATGGCACCAACTAACTCCATGAACCTTGCCACACTTGCCTCATCTATTGGATATTGCTGTCCGTGCTGTTCTATACTATTTCCACTTCCGTCATTAGTACTGCTACTTCTGTTCGACGAGTGCTTTATCCATTCAAGCAACTGCTTTAGGTTGCTCTTCTCCTCCTTCTTCTCATTGCAGTAACTGCCATTGCTTTTGTTAGAATCATCAATATCATTCGTTGATGTATGTATACACTGATCTGCCTTAATAGTATCCAATAGCTTGATATTCATTAAACATTTCCCTTCATAATCAGCTGCAGTCTCATCCAATCTCTCTGCTAATTCATTTTCTTGTTGCTCACATAATCTATTATGATAATGCTGTGGCAATTCATCAATTAGCAATGCCATTTCATACCTACCGGGTGATCTCATTACCAATTCTTTATATCCATTCTTAAGGCCTATGCCTAATGGATATTCATATACTGCTGTTGCTGATGGTGAGGTGCATTCTGTTGCTTGATTTTGATCTATAGAAGTTGATGTATTTTGTTGTTTTCTATAACTTGAGCTAAACTCAACGTCACCTCTTAAAAGTAGCCAATGTAACACACCATTAAATATATCCATACATTCATTATGCAATCCAGATGTGAATTGTGGTGTTAGTAATGATGATAGTGTTAGGAAACCATCAGTATGAAAGTTATCAACTAGGTCTGAAAGTTGTGCATATGATGTGTCATTTTTTGATAATTGATCGAATGGGCGGCTCATTGAGTCGATTTTGTTAGCACTACTGGATGAATCAGCGGTATCAGTGGGAGATATATCTTCTAATGAATGGAATGTCCATCCACTTCTATTGCAATTCATACTAGAGCCACTAACCGACTGCCATTGCCCCACGATATCGATATTGTGTTATGTTAGGAGAGAGAAAAAAAGATCGAGAAGAATACACGTGTAATTTCCTTCCGTGACTCGTCGAGTCATGAATAGCCACTTGAGACGGCATTCGATAGCAAATAGAATAGCGGACTACTATTGCGGCTGAAGTGATATACAACGATAGCTGAGCATTGCAATTAATATATGAGATTTATATACTCGATACGGCGTGAGATTAAAAAGTGAGCATATCATATGAACAATATAAAAATGACAATTGAAAATAATAAAGACGGTGCACCTGAACTTCATGCTTCTAGTAATGATATGAACAATAGTATCGATGCCGTAGCAGAGGATTTTACTAATATGGGCGTAGTAGTCGATAATAGTACTGCTACTTTATCTTTATGTGCCAATTGTGGTAAGGAGGAAGATAATTGTCTAAAGTTTTGCGGTGCATGTGTAAGTTGGTGAAATATTGCAGTTCTACATGTCAGAAAGCTCACCGTCCACAGCACAAAAAGGCATGTAAACAACGTGCAGCTGAGTTGTATGATGAACAGCTGTTCAAAGAGGTAGAACTAGATGAGTGTCCAATTTGTATGTTGCCCGTGGTATGTGCAGACCAAACAGTTTTCAAGCCTTGTTGTGGTAAAGTTATTTGTAAAGGTTGTATTTTAGTAGTGCTGTATGGCAGTAAGATATATCCAAGAGAGCTAAGTATTGCAATTTATATATTGCATATAATATATTATATACTCGGTACGGCGTGATATTAGAAAGTGAGCATATCATATATATGAACAAAAAAATGACACTTGAAAATAAAGACGGTGCACCTGAACTAATTAATTCTAGTAGTGATATCAACAACAGCAGTAATACTATTGATGCCGTAGCAGAAGGATTTACTAATATGGCTGTATTGGATGATAATGATAAGACGAGTTTATTGGTATGTGCTAATTGTGGTAAGGACGGAGATAATAGTAGTCTAAAGTTTTGTGCTGCATGTAAATTGGTGAAGTATTGCAGTGCTGCCTGTCAGAAAGCTCACCGCCCTATGCATAAGAGGGAATGTAAACAACGCGCTTCAGAGATATTTGACGAAAAGTTATTCCAAGAAGTAGAGCCTGAAGAGTGCCCAATCTGTATGCTACCTGTGATAAGCGCAGACCAACTAGTTTTCCATTCATGCTGCGGACAGAATATATGTAGTGGTTGTGTTTATGCAATGAAGATGAGTGAAGAAGAAGGGAAAGTAATATGTGCTTTCTGTAGGACGCTGGCACCAAGTTCAGGTGAGGAAGAAATCATTAGATTGAAGAAATTAGCGGACAATGGCAGTGCGGAGGCATATTTTTCACTTGCAGGTAAATATTCACGGGGATTACATGGTATGCCATATGACCGCCAAAAGGCTAATGATCTCTATCTCAAGGCAGGGGAACGTGGAAGTGCTGATGCATATTACAACTTGGGCAATTCATACCATTATGGAACAGGAGCAGAAGTGGATATAAAGAAAGCTCGAACTTATTATGAACTTGCGCTGCTATGGGTGGAAGTCCACAAGCAAGATATAACCTTGGTTATTTAGAGGAATGTGTTGGTGATTATTATCGAGCATACAAACACTATATGATTGCAGCAATTGCAGGTCTTGAGCTATCTCTAAAGACAGTTAAGGATGGGTTTATGGACGGGTTAGTTTCAAAAGATGATTATGCTAACACCCTTCGGGCATATCAAAAAAGGCAAGATGATATTAAGAGTGACACGAGAGACAAAGCTGAAGAGTTTTTGAGTGGTAGGATATCATAGATAGAAATATTTGTGATGATGGGAATAATTGCATGTTTTATTTAAGCCGAAAACTACAAAGCTAGACAATTCTCCCTACAAAACCAAATCAATATATACATTCCACCACTAATTTACTACTCCCCAGCTATATCCAAGCTCATCTAAGGAACAATGATTGTAGCCTTCTTGGGACCACCCAACATTTCAACAGTAGCAGCGGCACCAACTAGAAACTTGGGTACATCCAATCCAAACTTCCCAGCAACCCATCCATCAACAATGAATCGTTGATCATTCTCATTAGGCTCACATGTCTTATTATCAACTAAATTAATTAATACTATCTTCTCGGTATGTTTGCCATGATGCATTTCAATAATACCACCCGCTTGTTTCACTGCATTGGCACCTTGATCTGCATCATATTCAGGACGGGGATATCCCATACTATCAAATTCACCTGTTACCCATAATCGGAAGAAACCACATCCTAACATGTCTGCGGAATCATCACCATGTACTGATGGGACATGTCCATTCTTGGCAACCTCCTTGGTAATGTTTGCTAATCCATCTAATGTGGTCACGCCTCGATTATGTGCAATGGCATATACACCACCTGGAATTTTAGGACCACACATTGCAGTATTGTTGGATCCACGTCCATCGACACATTTTAATATACCTGTGGGTTTGACTGGTATGAGATCTTCAACGTCTGAGGCTTTTACTATTGATGCTTCCCATCCACGATCTTGTAATACGTTGACAATATCTTGTGGTGTTAGTGGAGGAGCTTCGTCCTTTTTACCGCCAGTTAGTTTACTCCATAATGATGGTAAATCGAGATGACCGCACATTATTATTATTGTGTGATGTTATTCGTTGATATCTAATAGTAGGGGAGTGAGATATGAGATTTTGAAATGAACATAAGATGTGCACAAATTTATTTGTTCCGAAGATCGGCCAAACGTCCATCAACCACACCCTTTCAACATCAATATATCGAAGATTCATGGATAATATATCATCTCTCTTCGTCATATTCCCACGGCCTTATATTTATATCCATATTATAAAAGCTAAGCGACGCTGTCATATCTATCACTACATATATCTCGTCTCTTCTAATAAGAGATGAAACTATATTACCCTCCCGATTTGAACGAACGCACAAGTTAGCATAATTCACAATATATCTACATACCAGCTCTATAGAATAATGGTTATTAGGTTGTGGTTGTTGGTACTTAATTGCCGTTGACGTATCTGATTTTTCTCGAAGAAGAGGGGTCAGGAGGATACTGCCTCAAGTTCAAGATACCTCAAGTGTCTTCTTCTCCCAAAGTAACTTACTTAGGATTCAGTGGGTAGTACATTTGACGAAGGGACATGTCTATTTCCATATGAGTATTACTTAAAGCTCTGCAAAGTGTCTACCTATGGTTTTTGGCAGCTTCTTCCCTTTCATCACTCCTCATTTCGTTTTTTCTCTCATGATGGGAACGTAGGATATCCTCATACACATCTTTTGTTACATCTCCATGCATAAATCCTTGTTTGACCCATTCCAGAGCATCCTTATCTCCAGCCTTTGCTGCAATCATCCAGTGCTTCATTGCCTTTTGAAGATTGCCTGCCCCATACTCATTTCCACCTAGATTATGCCTGGCTTGTATACAGCCATTCATTGCGGCTAGCTCATAGTAGTGTCCAGCTTTCTTCATGACTCTTTCCACACCTCTTCCAAGTCTATATGAATTGCCCAAGTTGAGATGTGCAACAGCACATCCAAGTTCCCCTGCTTTTAGCCATAATTCATTAGCCTTTCGATAGTCTTGTGCTAAACCGTACTCCCCTCTATTATACGCTAATCCTAATGTATTGAATGCTTCGCCATCACCTTTGTCCATTAGCTTCTTTAACCTTTTAATGACCTCTTTATCTGAATATGGTGGTGGTGTTCTACAGAATGCACATAAATCTTTCCCTTCACTCCTAAGCATTGCATAAATACAGCCATCACATATTAACTTCCCGCAGCATGATTGAAATGATTGATCCGTAGTTGGCATGGGTAACAAACATATTGGGCACTCTTCTGGCGATGGATGATCTTTGAACAATTGTTCATCGTGTAACTCAGCCACTCGTTTTTCACAAGCCTTTTTATGTTTCTTTCTATGTTTCTTTTTGCATGCCGCATTGCAATACTTCACTGATTTACATTTATTGCAATTATTCATATCATCACTATCTCCTTCTTTACCGCATGCAGCACATTTATCAGTAGTTGTATCAGTTGACATAATATTATGTGTGTGTAGTATGCTTTATTTTGTTTGTGCATATGATATGTCCAAAATGTCGTGTATCGTATGTTAGTGATACCAATAATTATGTTGTGTATCGTATATTAGTGATACCAATAATTCACCGCCCAGTATTTGAATATGTTAGTTATTATTCAATAGTATACAGATAGATGAGCTATGTGATGGTGTATGTAAATAGTATTGTTCCTCTATTCGAGTTGAGTGGTGGGAATTTTGAAATTTTTTATCTAGAGTTGGTGCAAAGATAGATTAGATTTGTGGTGTTCAATATTACTCAATAATACAGACCCAACATATTTATTAACCCCAAGCAGACGTAACACTTCTCTTGGGCGGATATAGCTCTAGCGGCGCGGCTAATAAGTGATACACTAAATGCAAAAGCCCTCCAACCATTGACATAAGTATGAAAGCAACAATGGATACCGTTTGATCGCCGTAGTCCGTATTGTCATTTCTCTCAGCCTCTACTCCCCACCCCTTTTAAGAAGGATGATGAAAGTTTGGGGTGGCTAATAATATCAGTATGAAGCCGCCGAGTCATATATGGGGTACTAATGGATTAGCTATAACGTCGTCGATGTTGTCATCGAATTCAGTTTCATTTCGAGGCGGTGGCGGAGAGGATACCCCGTTGCAATTATTAAATGAAAATGAAGAGTATGAATATGTCGACTATGACGATGAGGAGGACGGGTACTACTACATTAATGAAGAGGATGATGAAAATGATATAGGAGGGGATGAAGAATATGAATATTACGAAGAAGAGGATGATACTGACTATCCACCACAACATATACTCTCTCGGCATCGTCATATCCTACCCTCGATACGACATTCAATAATTCATCCAATCTCTTCAAAGGCGGCTCTTATATCATACAGTTTGAATACATTACCATCATTACTATCTACAAATATAAACAGGTTATCAAATAGAATATCAACAATACCAATACAAAAACTTAGTATACCAGATGGTAGTTTAGTTATACTTTCATTAGCTACATTGACAATACTTTCTATACGCGGTATAATCTTATTCAGTAAAGTTTATAGAAGAAATGATGCAAATGACAGTGATAAGAATGGCAACAGGAACAAGTTAAGAAGACTGTTTAGAAGAAAGAGATCAAAGGATAAAGCTGACAAAGAAGAAGACAAAAAGTCATACTCCTTTGGTGATTATTCAAAAGGATATCCAGGGGAGGAAGCTCTATCCAAATCATCTATAATCGATGACAATCATGATAGAGATGATAAGATGATGCATACATTGAACCAACTACTCAAACATAGTCAATCACAAAAGACTACATTGTTAAACATACAAGATGAGTTAGGGTTGGGATTAGAACTAGGATCGATGAAGGGTGAACTTGTAACATTAAGAGATAGATGTGCGGGTATGGAACAATCATTACAAACAATGTTGGGGATAGGGTTTGCTGCATTTTATACCAACTCCGATACTATTATGGAACGGTTTGATGTGTTGGAGGATAGATTTATAGATATGGAGAACAAGCTTCGGTATCAGCAGGAGTTGTTGTTAGAATTAAAGAATCAAAAGTTAGAAGAAGAAAAAGAAGAGAAAGAAGAGGAGGAAGTGAATGTATATGAAGAAGATAATGAAAACGACGATTCTATAGATTTAGACCAAGATGGTACCAGTATTAGTAGTTTGGAAAAACGATTGGATGCCATAAATTAATAGAATTACAAGAAAGAGATAACCATGTCCCTCTCTTCACTTTTCATTTCCTTTTGCCGCTCATGATACGCCCTTAAAGTATCTGCATACTCAACTTTTGTGAAGACTTTACCATATACGAACCCTTTCTTAACCGCATCCAACGATCCCTTATGCCCAGCCCTTGCTGATAAAATTGTATGTCTGAATGCTCTTTGGTGATTGCCGGCCTGTCCCTCTAATACTCCAAGATTATGTCTTGCTTTTACATGCCCCTTTATAGCAGCAAGCTCCCAGTAGTAAATAGCTTTCTTCTTGTCCAATTCCACACCCATTCCATTGTTATATGAATTGCCCAAGTTGAAATATGCTCCAGCACAACCAAGCTCCCCTGCCTTAAGCGTTAACTCACGAGCCTTTTGATAATCTTGTGCTAAACCATTACTTCCTTGTTCATAATAACCTGCAAGATTGTAAATAGCCTCGGCATTACCTTTATCCATTAGTTTCTTCATTCGTTTGATGATCTCTTCAACTGAACTTGGGGGCGGCATCCTACAAAATGCACATAAGTCTTTTCCCTCACTCATCTTCATGGCACAGATACATCCATTACAGATAATCTTCCCACAGCATGATTTGAAAACGCTTTGATTGGCATTTATTGGTAAAGTTAGCATGCAGATAGGACATTCGTCACGAGATGGAGGCTCTTTGAATAATGCCTCTTCATGCAACTCGGCAACTCTTCTCTCACATGCCTTTTTGTGTTTTGATCGGTGCTTCTTTTTACATGCGGCGTTGCAATACTTTACCATCTTACATTTATTACATGTATTCATATCACTACTATTGCCCTCCTTACCACAATTGGCACATGCAGACATATCGTTTAGTATAGCAACACTGGCGATGCCCTCGGTAATGTTATCGACATTATTTTGCTCACATGATGTGTACTCTTTTTTGTTCGACGTTATCTCCTCGCTACCACCAGCAGTATTATCATCGGTGGTACTCATATTACTAATATATAATGACAATACACCGCGCAGTAACTTACCACCTCTTATTCTATTGCCGCCTTGCCCAATATCAATAGGACGCCTCACTTGAAACTAAATTGCAATAAAATTGCGCATAAGATATATATTCATATATGGTATCCTAAATCTCCAGACGGCGCCGCCGTATATATACACTCTTGCCCCTAACAATATCTCGGTATTGAACAATAGAATAGCGCAAGTATCGTATATGGCGCACAATAGGAAAGCTGCACTTACGATATCATCTCAATCAGGATCTATGAAATAATAATTTTGTACATATTCCACATGTAAGCATTTCCTTGATAATCACACTCTCATAAAAAACTTGTGATCATCAATCGTACTACTTATCGGTGCCTCTATTAGCGCACATGAATTGCAATAAAAGTACGGCGGGTATGCCAAAAACATACTACTGTATTAATATGAAGCCGATTAAAATTTAAAGCACCCTTATACTTCAGCCATTTGTTGTCGTGTTGTATCATACTTCATTTGCGGCCCAAGCAACCCTCTCCCTCGTATCACTCTTCATTTCTTTTTGTCTATCATGATAGGAACGCACTGTGTTTGCATAATCATCTTTTGTAACTAACCCATTTATATACCCTTTTTTGACTTTATCTAAACAAAGGTCATGTCCTGCCTTTGCTGCAATTATCATATGCTTCATTGCTCGATGATAATTACCTGTCTGTCCCTCCATGTTACCAAGAATAGTCCTTGCATCGACATCTCCACCCATGGCTGCAAGCTCAAAGTAATATTTAGCCTTTTCCTTATCCACTTCTACGCCATTACCGTGAATGTACATAAAGCCCAAGTTGCAATACGCATCAGAACATCCAAGCTCTCCCGCCTTTAGATTTAACTCATTAGACTTTTCCCAATCTTGTGGCATGCCATTGATTCCCCGGGCATAATACCCTGCAAGATGATTAAATGCCTTGGCATTACCTTTGTCCATTAAATTCTTTACTCTGTTGATCTGCTCTTGATCTGTGCATGATGACGGCGTTCGACAGAATGCACATAAATCTACTCCTCCTTCACTTTCACTCATCGCCATTGCATAAACACAGCCATTACAGATAAACTTCCCACAACATGATTCAAAGGTTACTTGGTCAATTTCTAGTGGCAGGGGTAGGAAACAAAGCGGACATTCCTCCTTAGGTGGATGTTCTTTGAATAGCTTTTCATCATGTAATTCGGCAACTCGTTTTTCACATGCCTTCTTGTGCTTGGATCGGTGCTTCTTTTTACATGTCGCATTGCAATATTTCACCATTTTGCATTTGTTGCAATTATTCATGTCATCACTATTACCCTCCTTACCACAACTAGCGCATGCAGTCATATCTGATACACCCACACTTTCAATACCCTCGGTAATGGCATCAACATTATTTTGCTCACAAGATGTGCACTCATTTGTATTCGATGTTATCTCCTCACTGCCACCAGCAGCATTGTCATCGGTGGTACTCATATTTCTTATATTTTAATCCCAATGTACCGTACAATAACGTAATACATATAAATCTGTCGTTTATTTAAATACAGTAAGTATAATATAATGCTACAATATTGTGGTGGAAGGTGGTGGATTTTGAATACAAATTGCAATATGATATTGGTATATATTGACCACCGCGGTGTACACTATAGCTCCTAACAACAGTAATCACAACAATATTTTCCTTCAGTGTAATCAGCAATAGGATAGCGCGATAATACCCTTTAGTGGCGTCGATATAGGTAGAGCTACCTCAACACATATTTACACTCTCATAAAACACTCTCATAAAATCACACTCTCATAACTCGATCGCGCAGTACGGTCACGGTCTAATAAACTCGCGCGGTCAACACCTATTAGCGCGGCAATTGCAAATTACAACGGTATCAATAGAGCTATCAAAGGATCATCTAATAAACATGAAGCCATTCCATAGGTCTACAGTGTCGGCGGCGGCGTCAATTATCCGCGACGAATCATCATCAAAGTCAAAATCAAAATCTCAAAATTTATCATCAGATGGTACACCACAAAACATAATGTCATTATCACCTACCAATACACTATCATCACGAGGTGGCTCTACTACATTATTAGAAGAAGAAGAGTATGAATACATTGATGATAACGATGAGGGATATTACTACGCAGACGACTACACAGAAGACGGAGAGGAGGATACCGAGTATGAATATTATGAAGAAAGTGCACATGATGTTAGTAACAGTGAAGAGGAAGATGGGTATTATTACACTAACGAGTATGACGAAGAGTATATTGATCTACCCGATGATGAATCACAATCATATGAATATTCTACTGCTGTATCATCCAAGAAGAAGGGTGGTAATTTGCTACCGTCAATTCGTAAATCTATCCTTTCAAATCCAATCTCAAATAAGGCTGCATTGTCAATATCACTACCTTCCTCACTGCCCTCTCTTCCATCCCTTCCTACCGCAATTACCACAAACTTAAATTCCCTATCATCCAACATATCAAATATATCAAATCACATGTCAAATATCTTACCAAACACTTTATCAACTATAAATGGTTCCGGCAGTTTAGTATTGGTCTCAGTAGTTGGTTTATTGTTGCTTAGTGTACGAAGTATTATTATATTGTTTGGTCTTAACAATGGTGTTAGGGGAGGTAAGAGCAAGAGTAATGGCAAGAAACGAAAGAAGGGTAAAAACAATGGCAGGGTTGGCAAGAGGAGTGGTTTATTAAGTCGATTTGGATTAGGCAAGGGTAAGGGCAATAAGAAGGAAGGAAGTAATGAGGAGAAGAAGGAAAGTTATGGAGATTATTCAAAGGGATATCCAGGTGACGAAGATGAAGATGAAGATATGATGGATTTAGACCTTGATGATTCTACCGTTAATGGCAGTAGTGGTATGGGTAGCAGTGGTGACAATGGCAAGGTTAAGAGGCAGGGTAAACGACAAACATTCATATCAACTATTAAAGTTGTACCACGTATGGTTAATGATGTATGGATTGGAGTATGTAATGTTGGTAGTCGATATGTCCCTGCTTTGCCGAAGGGAGTTGTTGGTAGGATTGTTGGTAGCAGGGGAAGTAAGAGTGCCATTGATGAGAGTTTGGAGAGTGATACGGAAGAGATTGTTATTGAGGCCGACACCAATAATAACAACAATGAGGCATTAGAAGAAGCAGAAGAAAAGGCAAGCAAATTACAACAACAATTGGATACATTAACATCATCAAATACATCACTTGAACAAGAATATGAGGCCTCGTTACGTATGTTACATGAGGCACGTCTGGAATTACGTCAATTACAAGCAAATCAACAACAGAATGATGTTGATAGTACCGGAGTAACACAAAAGGAACAATTGGAACAAATGGCTAAAAAGTTAAAAACAAAATATGAATCACAAATGAAGGATAGTATTGAACGTTTAAAAACAGAACTCGAGGCCAAGTTACGTACCGAGGCCGAGGCCAACTTGACTACTAAATTACGTACTGAAATCAGTGCTGAATTAAAAGAAGAACAAGTGAAACTCGAGGAGCAATTAAAACTTGAAATGGAAGAACGATTAGCAGATGCCAAACGTATAACCAAAGAAGAATTAACATCCAACTTCCAACAATCAGTAGATGAGGCTGCCGCTATTGAAATTGAGAAAACACTTGAAGCAGCTGTTCAAAATGCAATTAATATTGAACAACAAAAGTCACGTGAGGAAATGTTAAAAGTACGACAGGGTATACAAAAGGTATTAGAACGTGAAAGACGATTAATGCGTGAACAGGTACGTGAAACGACTAGTCGGGTGAGAGAATGGGTAGTGAAACAGCAGCAGGAACAGTTGTTACAACAGGCTGCTCAATTGCAGGAGGAGGCGGCATCATTTGGCAGTCGGGGAGGTAATAGTAGTGTTGGTCAACAGCAGCAGCAGAGACGTGGGGTACAAGCGGTGGCAAGGCAGCAGCAGGGAGGAGTTGCAGCTGCACGAAGGACTAGTGGGGGTAATAGGCAGCAGGGTGCTCGGCCACAGTCAAGACCAAGGGATGGATACTAATAGCAGTGGCCACGATGTTGGAAGGGGAATAATATGACCGTCATGTCAACTTACGACATACAGTAGGCTGGTAGTTTAGGGGAAGAATTAACACGTTAGATATATGTCACACACTATCTTAGGTTCAGTACTAGCTCTCATTCTTGCAACGCTTCAGCTATGTCCCTGGCACTACTCTTCATATCACCAGTACTCTCTTGGTATGCACGTAGAGTGCTTGCATACTCATCCTTTGTAACAAACCCGTCCATATAACCTGTCCGAACACTATCTAAAGATAACTTGAATCCAGACCTTGCTGCAAGAATGTAGTGTTTGAATGCTCGGTGATCATTGTCAGCCTGCCCCTCCAAACAACCAAGATTATGCCTTGCTGGCACATACCCCATCATAGCAGCAAGTTCCAAGTAATGCATAGCCTTCTTCTTATCAATCTCCACGCCATCTCCTAACAGGTAGCTAGCACCCAAGTTGTAATATGCTTCTGAATAACCAAGCTGTCCTCCCCTAAGTAATAACTCATTAGCCTTTGCATCGTCTTGTGGCAAGCCCAAAATTCCCCGTGAATAATAACCTGCAAGCTGAAAGAACGCCCCACCCACGCCTTTATCCATTAGTTTGTTCAATCGTTTGATGTTCTCTTTATCTGATCTTGTTGCTGGTGTCCTACAAAATGCACAGATACTCTTCTTTCCTTTGCTGATAAACATCGCGTACTCACAACCAATGCAGACATTCTTTCCACAGCATGAATTGAAGATCACATTTACTGCACTTATTGGCAATGGCAACATGCAGATAGGACATTCATTCATCACGCTCTACCTCTTTGAATAACTTCTTGTCATGAATTTCGGCAGCACGTTTCTTACATTCTTTCTTATGCATAGGCCGGTGATCCTTTTGACAAGCAGCACTGCAATACTTCACCAATTTACATGCACCGCAAAACTTTAGACCACTATTATCTCCATCTTCCTCCTTGCCACAATTGGCACATACCGATAAAGTTGTAATACAATCATTATCATTTAATACGGCCATGTTAGTAAAGTTTTCTGCTACGGAATCGATACTGGTACTACTGTTAATATCACTATACTAGAATTGAGTTCAGGCTGACTTCAGGTACACCGTCTTTATTCAATTGTCATTTTTTAATATTGTTCATATGATATATGCTCACTTATAATCTCACGCCGTGTATCGAGAGTATATAAATATTAATTCATATATTAATTGCAATACTCAGCTCGCTTGGAATACCTCCACTATCTACTAATCCGCCTATTTGCATACCAATAATAAGGCAATGCAAGCAAAAAATGGCTATTCATGACTAAATCGGTCCCATGAGGAAATGCTTACACGTGTGATATTCCCCCCCCTCCATCTCCTTCAAGTGTTTGTACCTATGCGACGGCGCTTATAGGTATGTGTTGTCGATAACATTATGCATTGCAATAGAAATGGATGGGCATTCCATTCATTAGAGGATATATCGTCTACTAATACCTGACTCATGCAGTAGTGCTAACGAAATGAACTCAACGAGCCGCTCATTCGATCAATCAACAAACGGTGCACATCACATGCACAACTCTCGGACTTGGTTGATAACTTTCATACTGATGGTTTCCTAACATTATCATCATTACTAACACCACAATTCACTACTCGATTGCATAATGAATGCATGGATATATTCAATGGTGTGTTAGAATTACTACTTCTTAGAGGTGATGTTGAGTTTAGTACAAGTTATAGAAAACAACAAACATCAACAACTTTAGATCAACCACAAACATTAACAGGAGATACATCAACAACTACAGCTGTATATGAGTATCCTTTAGGCATAGGCCTTAAGAATGGATATAAAGAATTGGTAATGAGATCACCTGGCCGATATGAAATGGCGTTGCTAATTGATGAGTTGCCACAGCATTATCAACAAAATAGATTTGAGCAACAAGAAAATGAAGTAATAGATAGATTGGATAAGACTGCAGCTGACTATGAAGGAAAATGGTTAATGAATGCCAAACTATTTGATAGTGTTAAGGCAGATAAGTTTATAGATGCATCAACAAACGATAGAGATGATTCAAACAAAAGCAATGGCAGTTACTGCAATGAGAAGGAGGAGGAGAAGAGCTATCTAAAGCAGCTGCTTGAGTGGATACAGCATCCGTCAAACAGAAGTAGCAGTACTAGTGACGAAAGTAGCAGTATTAGTGAAGGGCATGAGCATCAATACCAAATAGATGAGGCAAATGTGGCGCGGTTCATGAAGTTAGTTGGTGATATCTATCCTCCTTCTTCTTCCTCATCGACTACTACCTCGAATAGCGTGGCTGATAATAATGGCAATGATATCTCTGCATTAACTAATGAACAGACTGACAACACACAACAGCATCAATCAAATGACTATTATATATGCAATCTATCACTCCTCGTGGCAACACCAGGCTGTCCAACACAATCATGGCATGCCGACGGAGGACACACATCGCTTACCAAACATGAACCATGTCATGTCTTCAATGTCTTTATACCATTGGTAGATGTGCCACTATCAATGGGACCAACGGAATTACGACCGGGTACACATTATCATACAAGAAACTTGACAGCAATGATGTTACTTGCCAAAGCACGAAAGACATTACGTCAACCTGTAACGCCGGAGTTGCAACTGGGAGATGCGTTAATGTTTGATTATAGGATATTACATCGGGGTAGGGCAAACATGAGTGATATTGTTACTCAAGATTCAGCTACTGGTGATGATGATGTAGCTGACGACAATGATGTTGGAGAGTCGTCCACTTCAACAAAGACAGAAGAAGAAAGAAGAGCCGACGAAGATGGTTGTGGGAGACATCGGCCAGTACTAGTCATTACATTTGCAAGGCGATGGTTTGTTGATGTATGCAACTTTCCAAAACGAAGTATATTCCATCATGAGAATTGAGATGCATCTTATATCAACAATACATTGGCCTAGTTTTTATCATCTCCTATCAAACAACAAACACATCACTTCATTCCACATGCACACACGTCACCACATTTCATATGTCTCTGCCCAAACTATCATATATCTACTGCCCATCTCCGCTTGTCCTCTCAAATATCTTCGTCATCTACAGATTCAATAGATGACTTATCGGAGGTTAAGGTCACAAGAGCTTCAATAACATTAGATGACTCGTTCAATGTCATTTCCATTTCATCTGTCCGTTGATATAAAGTTGTTGGATACATAGAGAAGATACGGGGAGAATATTAGCGGTAGTGTTCAGAATGAATCAAAAGTTATAGTAAATGAAATGATACAACTTACCGCTAATGGCGGCTAGATGGGAGACAGCTTTCATCAACTTTGAAGACTTGGTATCTCCCTTTTTTGACTTAGCACTTGGCATCGACATCTTCTCTGTCTTGCTGCTCTTTGTTGTTTCCTTGCCACTCTTTGACTTGGATGATTTACTGAACATTGGACCATCAGTAGTAGCGGGTGGAGGAGGAGCCTCGGTAGTGGCCGGAGGTGTTGGAGGAGTAGCAGGAACTGCCGGACAGAAGTCAGAAGATGGTGAACCAAATCCACTAAGACTTAGCCAACCAATACCACTCCCAACAGCTAATAGCTCATCATCTTCACAATAGTTATTTACATAGCCCCATGCTACACGATTTTGAATAACTTCTCCAGCTGCATTCTCGCCAAACAACACAAGGATAACGCCTCCAGGTACCTTATCTAATTGATCACCAATTGACATTGACATACCGGGATCTAATGAACTAGAGATACTTGTATATTCCAAAATGTCACCATTATTGCCGTCAATATCAAAGTATGTCGAATCTTGATTGATAATGTTCAAATCGGGTGTGGTATCCGTTTCAAGAAAGGTTACTGATGTGATTTTAGTGGGTGTAGTATCCAATGAATCAGATTCTAATTGACGAGTATCTTGGACTTGAGCAGCAGCAGCATGTTGGATATGATTTATAAAGTCAACTTTGGATAATACAGTATCCACCCATTCTTCATTCTTTTCAACTACAGCATTGCCTAATCTACGACGGCGAGTAGGACCAGTGATTATTCCATCATCAAGATCATTGGGACTGCCACCTTGAGTGAAGAAACAGATTGACCCATCGATGCCATCAGATCCGTCAGTGTTATCATTGCTACAAGTACCGTCAAAGTTGAGGCTAAGCCTATATGCGTTTGGTGTACAGGAACATGTAATTGGTTCGACATTAGGTTGTGCAGTAATGATTGTTGGTACTGTTGTTGAGGTTGCAATGACTGCCGCGGCTGCTAGTTGAAAGATCTTCATATTCATATAATAATAATAATGTAAAATTATGCAAGGTCTGTTCGATATGGTTAAGTTATGTTCAGTTGCTTGATTGTTTTGCAAATTATGGAGGTTGTTTCATATTATATCATTGCATGCATATGAATAACAGCTATGTAGCACCACTACTCACACGATGTGTTGCATTGTGTGAGTAGGGCTTGGCTTTCTTTCTTCCTTCGCTCCGTGCAATTTTTACAAGCTACCGTTTTATCGCCCTATATATTTCCAACTCAATCATAAATTTGATTTGTGCTCTCACCTTCACGCCAATGCTTGGGCTAATGTTAGTTTGGTTTGGAGTATTATCTCGACAACATAAGAAGCTAACACGATAGAACCATATATTACCAATATTTACTGTATATAGAATGGAAACTCAACCGGCAAGCAAAAAGAAGGCAAAGCTTGAAAGTCATCCTGATGGCAAAGAAGTTGATGGCCACGATAACAATTGCAATACTATTGCAAGCAACACTACATCAGACAATAGCAAAACAACTTCTAGTAGTGACAAAGTTGATACAGTAGCAGAGAATCGTAAAAAACGTGGTTCTAATTCAGAATGTGGATCTCGGTCTCGGTTTCGTGAACAACAATGTCAATCAAAAGTTGTTTGTTCTTCTTCTACTTCTGAGTTTGAAAAGTGTATTAGGTGAGCATACTTAGTCTGCTACGACTACATGTTATGATGGTTTCTTCTGTATGATTATGTGTGTTTATGTTGTAATTTGTGCATATGATATGCATTGTGACATGTGAATAATGAGCTCGTGCATATCATGATGTGTACTTTTTACTAACACCTTCTCCGCTGTCTCGATATCCACAACTTTCCTTATCAGTAAATGTGTTAACAAGAATGATACAGTACTAATAATTCGTGGTACAGAAAAGGGTAACAAATCATATGACGGAGGTGAATCAATAGCATATCAAACATCGACAAAACAACCAATCATCTTCCAAGGATCAAGTGTATGGGAAAGCATACATGACTTAGTGCAGATTGCAACCAATAATAACGATGTGCAGGTAATATGTTTAGAACCAAGTAATTTACATGGTAATGATTTATTATTCGATTCAATTGCATTAATCAAGTTACTGCAAAGCATCTTCTGTTCAAAGACAACATCATCAACAACAACGACTACTATACTTGTCAAATCAAAGCTATTAGCAAAGCATGCTAAATCATTTGTCAATGTACACGACTTTATCAACAATGGTGGTCTATCAAATGCCAACAATACAAAAAGTACGAATGAGCAAATAGTACAAGTAGTATCAGCAGTGGGTGTGGAATCATATAGAGATACGATACCTAGGAATTACTATATTTCTACTTACGTGATTAGGTGAGGTAGATATATAAAAGACAAGATCTGTATGATAGACACAACACATTAGATATTAATGCAACTCTTCTTGATTAATACCCCCATCCCTTCT
>Ga0214480_100005_pt1 | contig 75171 bp, 57 predicted proteins | sample M1_20Mar14CPVII9_3_FD_165042 | JGI IMG/M metagenome (GOLD analysis project Ga0214480, IMG submission 165042) | Marine eukaryotic communities from Monterey Bay, California, United States - M1_20Mar14CPVII9sort6BwellE17 | ecosystem: Environmental > Aquatic > Marine > Unclassified | place: USA... | reverse complement strand
AAAGTATGGTGGAGGGACTTACAATCATGCTGGGAGTGTCCAGGGCCTTGTTATACACCTAACCAATGCTAAACAACCACTATTGTAGCACCTACATGATGGCATACCACCACTTGCTCTCCCGGCGTTCTCCGAAAGTCTATGGGAAAACGAAATCTTGACCCCCCCATCTTAGGGAAGGAAAATGCCACAATGTGTGGCCATAAAAGTATGGTGGAGGGACTTACAATCATGTTGGAAGAGTTTTTATGGCCTTGTTATACACATAAACAATGTCAAATAGCCACTGTTCTAGTTCTAGCTTTCAATGATGGATACACCAATACTACCACTTGTGGCTGCTCTATAGCCCTAGCCTTTGCTTGAAAGTTGGGGGACAATTGAGATCTAGTACAAGAAACCTGCCAATGTGTGGCTGTGGAGTTTTAGAGAGAAGTAGAGAGTCTAGAATAGAGAGATGTTTGCATGATGACAGTATATGATATGATGGGTGCCTCTACTCTTTTTTGCAACCTTCCTGGCAGGATACTTCAAGGTTTGATTTCCATGCTTCTGGAACACACCAGATCATTGGAAACTGACAAATGATTATCTAAATAATCAGCATATCAAAGGGATGGGGAGGATGTGGATTGGAAGAGGAGAGTTGATGGTTGGCTGACACCCTTATCTTTTTTGAGGTTGATGGGATCGGAGGGTGGAAGTTCAGAGGTATCCTCTTCCTTTTCGTGAGGCGGAAGTGACGTGGACGAAAGTAGTTCTAACGGAAGCCAAAACCACATTAAAGCCGAGCATCGCTGAATCTTCTACGTAGGAATAGTATTGATTACGGCCAGACGATAGCAAAAATATCGAAAACCGGTTCCTGAAAACACACACAACAATCTTAGCACCGTACCGCTCATAATTTTCATCTCCTTGTGCGTTGACGATTATCAATAACAATTAAACATACCCTGGATTATAAGAGATCCGGGAGGAGAGAGATTAGTAATAGATAAAAAGTTAAATAATAATACACACCATCAATCATGGGAGGAGGAAAGCCTGCCGTCGGGGAGGACAACCCACAAATGGAATTGAATTCACCTTGGCATACACTGTCAATTCAAGAAGTCATCAAAGCCATGGAGTTGAATGAAGGTCTTGAAAAGTCTGGATTAACTACAGCCGACGCCGCCGCACGTCTTGAGAAGTACGGTCCCAACAAATTAACTGAAAAGGTTAAGAAGACATTATTGCAACGTATTTGGCATCACATTAATAACATTCTTGTTTATGTCCTTCTTACTGTTGCCATTGTTTCACTCATCCAAGCTGTTACAACCAACGATGGACAAACTCGATTCACTGCGTGGTTCCAAGTTGCACTTATCCTATCTGTTATTACCCTTAACACCTGGATTGGTATCTACCAGGAGGGTAATGCCGAAAAGGCCGCTGATGCATTAAAGAATATGTTGTCAAGTGATGCTCGTGTTATCCGTGATAGTAAAGAGATTATGGTTGCCGCTAGTGACCTCGTACCCGGTGATGTATGTCTCCTTGGTTTGGGGGATAAGGTGCCCGCCGATTTGCGTATGATTTCGGTTTCTAACTTGGCAACAGGAGAGGCTGCACTTACGGGAGAGTCTGTGCCTATTGATAAGGTTACTGAGCCTATTGAGGTACCGAGTGGATTAGACCCCGAACAGGTACCTCTTGGTGATCGTAAAAATATGGCGTACAGTGGTAAGTCATTTGTTTACTGGCATTGTTGTTTTTGTCTGTTGCAATTAGTTTTTTGTTTATTATATATATATAGAGGGTGGACGGATTAATTGCAATTATGTGGTTCTTTATTGTGTATGTGATGCAATTGTTATGCCAATTTCTCACTATTTAATTTTTATCTTTATGTATGATATGGTATCAATATTATCAATCGATTATTTCATACTATTATACACACCCTCTACTAATAAAACAACAATTCAGCCACCCTTGTTGCCCAAGGAAGTGGTGTTGGTATTGCAACCTCAACTGGAGATTTTACCCAAATTGGTACAATCAATCGTCTTGTTAACAACACCGAAGCCATCAAGACAGATGTATTGAACCAGATTGATCAGATTTCCAAGTACCTCTTCGTTGCCATCTGTACCATGTGTCTCGCCACCTTCTTGACGGCCTTCTTCTACTCTGAAACATACAAGGGGAAAGTTCTTGATTCCATCAACATTGCCCTCGTCTGTGCCGTTGCCATGGTTCCCGAAGGCCTTGAGGCTATTGTGACACTCACATACTCTTATGCCGTTAAGGTCATGGCCACTCAGAATGCCATCGTCCGTGCCCTACCTGCTGTTGAAACTCTTGGATCCGTCACCGTTATCTGCTCTGATAAGACTGGTACACTCACCCAGAATATCATGTCTCTCACTGCATTTGTAACATCTAATGCTCGATACAAGAACAATGTCGATGGTGCCGATCGCGTCCCTGATAACTTTGTCCGTGATGATTCCTACTTGGCTGAGCGTGCTGTCCAAACTTTGAAGAAGACTGGATCTGAAATCTTGGCTGATGGCCCTAACAACCCTGCTGGACGCCGTGGACACAACCCCTCCAACCACTTCACTGTTGACAGTCTTCATACCACCGAACAACCTGACCAAGCCGCCAAGGTTGCACACCCTGATTCTCACTTCCCCTTTGAGAATGGTTCCTCCCCCACAAAGGAGTGGATCCAGTCTGCTCTATCTTGCGGTGTCTTGTGCTCCAAGTGTGTTCTTGGAGAGGGTGGCGGACGTGAGGGCGAGATTGGAAACCCAACTGAACTTTCCATCCTACGTGCATCTTACTTTTCTGGTATTGATATTGAGGAACTTAAGAACGATTGCCCTATTGTCGCCGAAGTTCCCTTCAGCTCCGAGTACAAGTTTATGGCCACTGTTCACGAACCAACTGCTGCTGATAATGCCCCCGATGGCAAGCTTGTTGCTTATGTCAAGGGTGCTCCCGATAGAATGGTCAAGCAGTGCAAGTTCCAGGCCAAGGGTGGAGTTGCTGGTGAAGATAATCTTGAACCAATTGACGAAAATTACTGGATTGAACAAATTGCCATTCTCAGTTCCCACGGTCTTCGTGTGCTAGGTCTATGTCGTGCTTTTGTCGACAAGGACACCATTAATTCTGGTGATCAACTTGGTAGGGAGTTTGTTGACGGCCGCCCCGAAGGCAAGTGGTTAACAATGGTTGGACTATGTGCTATTATGGACCCCCCTCGTCCCGAGTGTGTGCAAGCTATCGCAGAAGCCAAGAGTGCCTTCGTTCGTGTTGCCATGATTACTGGAGATCACAAGGATACTGCCACTGCTATTGGACACATGCTTGGAATTGTTGACGAAACATACAGTGAAGCTGTAACTGGACCTGAACTTGATGCCATGTCTGATGATGAACTCCGAAAGTGTGTCATGTCCCACAATGTGTTTGCTCGTGCCTCACCCCAGAATAAGATTCGTATTGTGAAGGCCCTTCAAGCGGAAGGACAGGTTGCTAGTATGACGGGTGATGGTGTAAATGATGCCCCCGCTCTGAAGGCTGCCAATATGGGTGTTGCCATGGGTAAAGAGGGAACTGATGTCGCTCGTGAGGCATCTGAGATGATCTTGGCCGATGATAACTTCGCCACAATTGTATACGCTGTTAAGCAAGGTCGTGTTGTCTGGGATAACTTGCGCAAGGTACTTCTTGTGAACACTCCCATCAACAACTCCCAAGGACTTTCCGTTTTGCTTGGTTTGCTTGTGAGGTTACCCAACACTCCCATTACTGCCATCCAGATTTTGTATTCCAACTTTATCTGTGCAGTAACTCTTGGATTTGTTGCCGCAATTGAGCCCGCAGAAGATGGTATCATGGACCTACCTCCCCGTCGTGTTGGAAAGCGTCTTGTTGGGCGTTTCCTCTTCCTTCGTATTATTCTCGGAACTTGCCTTTTGACTGGATGCGTTGTTGGTGCTGCTAAGATTGTGGACATTATGGGAATTAACGATGGATTGGACGTAGATGAACGTAATTACAAGATTCGTGCTGTTGCCTTCAATGTTCTTGATTTTGGTGCCATGTCCGTCACTATGAGTGCTAGGTTTGCATACAACAGCTCCTTCCACCCTCGTGTATTGAAGGGTAACCCAGCAGCGCTTGCCTCCTGTGCTATCGTGACTGTTCTTCAGCTTATGCTGACCTACATCCCTGGTTTGAACACTTTTGTCTTTGGCATGAAGGGAATGGATGGTTTCGGATGGATGCTTGTGATTGTTTCCATGGTGCTCATCTTCGTTATCATGGAACTTGAGAAGGCCCTTCGTAGGTCTTTGAAGGCAAGTGGTTCAGACACTGACGATAGGGAACCAGGACCGTTCGACAGTACTGTTGCACCACCTGTGGATATGAAATTGCCCAAGGGAGCCTCCAAGCTCAACCTTCAAGAGCTTAACCATTAAGTTTATGAAGTCGGGTGCGAGAGAGAAGTGGAGAATGTATATGTGTTGTTTTTCGTCGTTATAGATTATTATTGGCCTTTGGATATATAGATTAGGCCGGTCACCTACTATCTGATTTTTGAGATATAGAAATAGAGTGCAAGAAGAAATTAAAGTATATAGAACAGTTTTTTACTGCAACTATGGGCTATGATGAGTACAAATAATGTACTGCTACATACATGAGGAAGAGATCAGGAATCAAAAACCATTCAAACCTTATCACTCTCATTCGACCATACCCGAGAAGAAACAGGGCTATTCGTAGACATTCTTCTCTTGCATGTTATATATACTCGAGGTGTGTCTTGATGCCGAAGAGAGAAGAGTTGGTCCACTTCTATTCCTCTATTCCCATGGTCCACTGCACTGCACTCATGAGCGAAGAGAAGCTCAGTGGTTGAGTTACTTAGTGCGTGAGATACCAAGGATACCTTTTTACCACATTCCTTGATTTGAGAGCGGCAATGCAATCATTATTTACTCAATCAATCGACCTGTGTATTTACTGATATATACCTATTTCATGCCATACTATCTCCTATTTTCATGTCTCATAAATGTCTTCTGCTGTGAGAAAGTACAGTCGTTTTCCAGCTGTATTAGTTGTAACATAAAAAGCAAAGAATTTGCATCATATCCAACATGTTATCCATATTATAATTATAGTTGTTGGAGTAGATTGAATGCAAAGAGTAAACATAATGGCGCCGATACAAGGAATGATGACAATGTGGTCATCATATCTAGTCATCATGTGAGTTGTCTGTATTATGTATGCTTACACTTACAACTAATAGCCTCACGCAGTAGTACTCAACCTCTTGCATGATCTCATCTTATTTCCTACACAGTTACTTGATCACAAACCAGATAATATGATAGTCACTGGTAAGAAGTACAAGTTAAAAGGTGTGGCATGTCTGGGTCGTCCAGGAGTAGCTCTATGTATAGGACAAAGACGAAACATTGATAAGTTTTTGAACAAACTTAAGCAATCAATGCCCCAAAAGAAATTTACTAGCGTTAACCTTGAATTAGTAGATGATGAGGACATGAATAATCTTATTGATGGATTTGAAGAAGTGCCTCTTGCTACATTGAGAGAATTACTAACGAGTATAGGCCATGAGGATAAGTTCTTAGCTCTTGTTGGTATTGATAACAACAATTCACCATCAAGAAGCAGTAGTCAACCAAATGAAAATCAAAATAACTTAGACAATAGCAAGAAGGACAGAAAGAAGAAGAAAAGAAGAAAAGGATGAAGGGGTGACCCAAGAATAAACAAGTTAATAATGATCAAACTGGGTTCTATGATAGCTCTGGCATACACATAAGATATTTAGTAGGCCGTAGGCGTTAGGCGAGGCATCACTCAATATTCAATTCATAATATTCAATTCATAATAAAGTCTAACTCTTCGTTTCCCACGCCCTTTAGATTAGATTGAGTACCATTTCATGACATCATTTGGCGAGGTAACACTGTAAGGTATGCCAGTCGCCAGCGCAACAAATAAACACTTCGATTGATTGCAATTGGTATATATTGATATTAGATTGGGGTGTACTATTACTTATGCATATATCCGGTAAAGATTATAAAGGTGAGGTTACGTGTTTGATTTATTAGCGGTAGAAAAATCGTTATTTCGATTCCTATGATATGAGATAGTTTCAGTTGCAAACATTATATTCTTATAAACAACTCGTGTTTTGTTGCTTGTTGCAAGTTGCAAATACATTACCTTCTGATGTCAATTACTCACTCTATTGTGCGATATAACTCATAATAAAGCATAAATCATTTCACTACAACATATAGAACAATGGTACCAGCACCGCGAGGATATGGAACAATATCATCAAAGGATGATGAGGGAGAAGAAGAAGTTGAGCTATTAACAACTGGTGATACTTTTATTGGAACAATTGATACGGGTAGTTCAGAAGTAGTAGATGATGAACCAATGAATATAAAAAAGAAACAATGGACTGTTCATAATTGCATTTCCTACACACTTGCTGCTATTATTTGTTTAATAGCTGCAAATTACTGGCACAGTCGAGCAGATTCATATAACGACAACAGTATCAATCATACTGTTGATACCAATCACAGGAACAGAGTGCCAATGCCACCCCCTTTATCGAAATTAGACCCTGCAAAAGATTTGCATTTCCAATCAGTTTCTAGAAGTGGTCAAACATTACCGTCAAATGTATACGGTGATAATTATTTGAATGGAAAGAAGTTTGTTCCACTTCCTACAAATTTATGGTACCAGAATCTTCTCTCACATAAAGCAAATGATCCGTCAAAGCTTGGCGAGATAGGTCATGTATATACTATACCGTATATTGTAGGTGTATCACCACCACAGGCTCCCAAATTTGGTAATGCAAAAGGTACTACTTCTCAAACAATGGCAGGTATTGAGCTCTTCATGCCAGTATTACAAGCAAGTTCGAAGAATATGCAAATGGTATTTGACAAGAACAATGGAATGAGTTTGGGTGCTACTGTGGATAATGTGAAGAAGGGAGAATCACCAGCAACTTCATACATAGTTGATCCAGACGAAGATATTACCCCATTGGGTGTTAGTCTGAAGTGGAATCATGTTAACATGAAGACTCATATAGTGAGAGGTCAGCCGTATGGTACTGTGAGGTTTGGCAAGGATGATAAGAACAAGTCTGTACTGCCAACAATTATCGCTGGAAACCGACCAAAGTCAGTTATAATAGATCCAGATGATGACACAAGTACTCCTAACAAGATGATGTGCGGATCAACAACCGGGAAGCCAATAGATCAAAATCCTTCACACAAAGCACCGATATCGAAAGACGGCAAACCTCACATCTACTCAGTACAGAGTGAGCTGATAATAGCAATGGACGAGTCCGACTTTACATGGGTAGTATACTTTAGTAAGCCTGTGAGTGTTGAATGTTACTCAGACGCAATTTATCATTCTTCAGTAGTAGTACATCAACTGGAGCCTATCTTAAAACAACATACATTAGTAAAGAGAGTAGTAAATGTACGACTATTGGTGGTGGATTTGGAGGATATAAAGATAGTACTGGTACTAAATGGAAGAAGTCGAAGAAGAGGAAGCTTGCCGAACAGTCATCGTATTACCCAAATATGATTCTAAATGAAGCTATTGTCTTTATCAAGTCAATGGCATGCATTTGTGCATGTGGTATCCCTCCATCTAATGATAATAAGAAGTATATGAATCGATTGCGGACATTACTAAACAACAATATCGATCAACTAAGTAAGGGGGGACTTGAAGAGTTGTTTATTGAATACATGTTTGATTTCGAGGAGTACAGGAATCATGCCCCTGTGGCTTGTCATGTCGATGGCAACAACAAATGCAACTACGAGATCTTATCTGTTGTTGATAGGTTAGGATGTAACACCCAGTATGCGTATCTCTACTTTCCATTGGATAATGCTGTGTTAGAATATGTTGTGAATGTGTCTATTGTTGTTGCTAATTTGAGTAAAACGTGTCATGTTGCCGACCCATCGAGGGGAAGAAGTGGCTCGGGAGGTGACGGTGGGAACACTTCTAGAGCAATCTGGAGATCAAGAGCATAGAATGTTGTATAAAATAGAATGAATGTACGGTGGAACATGATTGAATGTAATATTACTCATGAATTGAGATAAGATTCACTTTGTGGGGTGGTATCAAATTCTTTAGTAGGGTCTAGTACCCCAAGACGTACTGCCAATACTCATCCAATTTTTGGCCAAGAGAAATTTGCCAAGATATCTTTCATTTGCCTCGCTACACTCCCCTCATCATCTCTCTTTATAATGATACTTGTATCAACTAGATAGACAGTCACTGGTATTACTACTACTCAATAAGATGTAGTTGTATACTCATATACTCGGCCTTGTGGCCGATTAAGCTATGATACTGTGGTATCATAGCAAAATCATGTATGCAATTAGATATTGCACATATCCATCAACGACATCGATGTCGACATCAACCACAACAACAAACAACAATGTAGCAATGTATATATTATATCCATATACTGTATTGCATACAGTATAATCATACGTCATCGTGTTTAGCTATAACAACTTTTAAATCCCGTAGGGTATTTTCAGCAATGCGATTAACTCAGAATTCATCATAATCTCAACACACCATTATTTATTAACTCATCACCACTACACCACCTTTATTAATACCAACAACAACAACGATGAGCGAGTCCAGAGATGTTATTAAAAGGAAGATTAAGGAGATCGACAATTTTCAGTACGTCAACAAATCATCCCGTTACATCACGCGTGCTGCCAAGGCCGCCAACTCTTCTGCTACTACAAACAACAAATCAACTACTCGTAAGGAGGACATGCCATTGTCCACATCCAATCAAGTATCAACCACCAACAACCCTCGAAAGTTGCGTCCTCATCGTGTTGCATTTACAGATGCTGCAGAGAAATTAGCCTCTACTTTCAACAACTCCTCGAAACAACTCCTCGAAAATGTGACTACCAAGAAACAAAAGACTGAAGATGAGGCCTACAAACATGAAGAGGATCATCTTTCTGAATTCAATAGTGGAAGTAATGTGCCTAAGAAGTCACGTAAGAAGAAGGGCAAGCGTGGTAAGGGTAAGTGTAACTTTGTGTGAAGTAGTTTGTTATTCCTGTATGTTATTCTAATTTGTTATTCCTTTGTTATTCTCTTCTAAATTATTTAGATCGTCATCCAAATATGACTACAGAGAAGAGACGTGAACGTAGTCTAACAAATCACCAAAATGCCAAAGCTGGCGTGGGAGGCAGTGGTGTATTGGCTAAGAATGATAAGGCGACTATCACGAGGGGTGGTTCGATTGAGTTCTTGCTCTTTACTGGCGCGTTTATATCTTTGAGGTACCTCAAAGCAATTGAGGTTCGTGCTGCCAGAGGATCCGAGCGTTATGAGAAGATTGCCATTACATCTGGTGCTGTTGCTCAAGAGGATTCAGGCGATGCTGCTTCAGCCTTATTTACTGCCATCAAGCTTGTACGTACTCCCGAAAGTGCCGCAGAAGGACATCTCACTTCACTTTCCAAGTGGTTGGGATTGAGTTTTAAACATATGTCGCATACTCTAAGTCGTGATGATGTCAGAGGAGAACCTCATATCCATCCTTACAGTGAGAATGCCAAGGGAAGGGCTGGTAGACAAAAGTATGACTCCAATCACTACACCTTCAAGGCCCACATCTTTTTCATCTCAAATTTCCAACGGGAAACAGTTCCTTTCTTTTTCGGTAAGGGAGATACCCGTACACTCACTTCTGTTTTAAAACTGAATGGGAATTATAATCTTGAGTACATCGAGACTCTCAACAAGAAAGTCACCAAGCCTCGAATCATCTTGGCTCTTCTTCTTGAACACTTTGGTGTAGACTATTACAACAGCCACAAGAGTGAGATGAACATTGAGACTTTGGGCCGTATCATGGAGGAGGCAGTTGATGAGGCAGCGTAAAGATATGAAAGTTGAAGTATTAGAAGTATTGGGAATTGTATTTGTATATATTTGAGTGCAGGTTATGTTAGTGGATGTTATATAAATAGTTATTCAATCACTTAGTAATTCGTCATCCTCCCCATATTCCTCTACATCATCAGACTTTGCTGTATCACTTCCTAAATCACCTGACATAGCCTCAGCAATAATTCCAAGATTCGTGCCCACAGGTAAACCCTCATATATTCTATCCGAACGAAACCGCTTCAGTTTGTCAATGCCTCTTATTTCTGTGTTCTTGAGAGATCTCGTGAAGAAGCGTCCCCACCTTTTATTTTTCAATGTGTTCACATCCATATCTCCATCGTAGTCCGCTGGCGGCGTGAATACCTGCTCAATACCTTCATAAACATCAGAGACTTTAGAGTCCTGTAATACTTTATTCTCATCCAATCCATCACTCAAAACTTGTGCAGCAGCAAGAACATGTTCAAACCTAGCAAATCTCTCTTCGTCCTCTGCTGAAATTTGCACATCTTCCTCTGACATTAATACACTCTGTAGCAAATCACCAAAGTCATCCATCCACTTGAAACACCCACGCAATTCGAATTTATCACCACCCCAACGGTTATAAATACCCCTTAAATGTTTAATGAAATCTTGTTCATCAACCTCCGTATCCCCACCAATAAACTCAGTGAGTAATGAAGCATACGAAGTCTCCATGTCACTGTTGAGTTCGCTTCGAGTGAATGGAGGACTAGTACCAGCAAAGGCGGATGCCAACTTAGCCCAACTACCGCCCTTGACCATACTATCATACTTTGCACTTAGCATTTTCTCAAAAGAATCTGAATCGCCACCAACGCATTCGAGCATCTCTTCATATAACATGTTCATCTCAATATCATCCTCCAAGCCCTCCCCTTTACCAAACAAAAAAGATGCCAAAGTACCACACCTGTAGAAGAACAATCTACCCTTGACTAGGGCATCTCTCTCTTCCTGAGTCATTGATATTACACCGCCGTAACGGAAGGCGATAACAGAACCAACAACCCGTACTCCTTCTTTGATTGTAGACAAATCATGGTGGACAACTTCATCGGTATAGCCTGCCGATTCCGACAACTGATCAAGGTCTCCAAGGTCTGCAAAGCAAGAGTAAAAGCCAACTAACGATCGCCCAATTTCAACCATTTCCTGTACACTATATTGGAGAAGGTACGTCTTCCTTCCCCAACATTCACCGTGCGGTACACATTGAAAGAGCTTGATGCATGCGAAGTTGCAGAAACCTTGGTTGTTGAAGTTGATGGCATCATAATCCAATACATTATCACGTCCGTTGGCTGTTGTTGGGAGGAATGGAAGTGGTTTGTTATCATTCTTAAGTGCATAATACTTTGCATGATAACCAATGGTAATCATCGCCACCGCATAAAACTCATACTTGGTTAGTTCTGCGGCCTTGAGGAACGCCTGTATCTCTCTTTGGTAGTCGTCCTTACCAAGTACAATACAACAGGCATCAACTAGCCTCATGCCAGTATGGCCATCTGGAGTCTCAAAAGTATCAATACCACAGGCGCCATCCTCGCCCAGGTACCGATCAAGTTCTTTGATGAGCGAATTAATGAGGTCCTATACAGAAAGAAGATTGATATTCATGAGAAATGAATGAAATAATACAAATATACTAAACAAAACAGACAGACAATAAAGTGCATACCTTGCAGAACTTTCGCATACAAGAGTTTGTCCGAGGAAGACGACAGTACTTTCCATCTTGAAGAGGATTATCACTTGTGGGCGCGTAGTTTGCCATTCCTAATCCCTCTGTTGAATCATTCAAGCCTTCACCTAAGTTACTTTCCCAGTTTGTCTTGCTCCCATGCTTACTTTCTTCCTTATTCTCACTACGTGATTTGATGATATCCCTGCCGAGTTTAACGTTGTTAATCTTATTACCCAATTCTTTCTGCCTATCCTCAAATGTTTTACGTAGGGCCGACACATCAATACAAACTAGACACCCAACTAAATATTGTTTGATTGTCGATCTAATGCTGCCATCGTCTTCAGTGTTTAATAAATTTTTCATGGCTGCAATAACTCTTTTATTGCCCCACCTTCCGAATAACCTATCAATCTCAATTTCCAATGCATTACCTGAACCAACATCAACATTACTACCTTGGAAGGGACTAGACACTTCAAGTTCTTGACGAGTTTCCTCGACGTTTTCCTCAACGTGACGATTGATGGGCTGCCCTTCTCTATTTGTCTTAGGCGCTGGCTTGCGAGGTGATGTTTGCATTGCATAAACTGAATGAGCACACAATACCACCAACAACACAACTCGTTTAATCATATACATTGGTGATAATAAACGACGGCGACGTTTGGGGTGGCGTTTGGGTGGTGTTACAACTTCAGGTGGAGGTTGAGACGGTGATGATACCCTCCTCTTCCTCTTCATAAAGATAACTAAATATAAATATACCAATTGAATCTTGTTCCATATCGAATAAACCGGATTGACAAGTAATACTATCATTGGCATAACACAATTTATAATTCTTGATACCAATGGTGTGATTGTTCTCAATAATTTAACAAATAATGCTGTACCAATCAGCAAACCCACCACGGGAAAGAACATAATGATACCAATGAATAACGCCGTAACGTGCAGGGGTAACAATAATGCCATAGTGATGAATGTAGATAACGTTGAAGGAGTATCATGATTGCATTCAAAGTCATGATATGAAAGTTTTCTCATTCTACTGTAGGAACCAATACTAATCAAAAGACCTATAATATTGATACCAATTCCAATATTGCCCAAACCAAACCATTGAATTAATGTCTCAAATATAACAAACACGAAATTGATAAGTACAACAAAACTCTCAGATACAAGTGCTGTTGAGATATCAATGTGAGATGTGGGTAGATATAATGATAATTCCGTGTAAACTAATGTTGAAGATATATCAAAGCCGCATGCAATATCTGATACAATGCATCCTATACCCCGTTGTTTAACATAATCATGTGCCGAGTTTGCAATATAATTCACACCATTTTTAATACCAACAAAGAGAAGGAGTACACCAAACAATAATATGGTAGCGCCAAGTTGGAAAGTTGTCAGAATTGGTATACCTAATAAATAACAATATCCCGAGGACACAATAATACTGAGCACGATCCTCAACAAAGGGAACCAATGATGAATAACAACATGCCATAAAATGAAGATTGCTGGAGATATAGCTAACAATGTAAGCATATATGTGAACAACATTTGAAACCAATATAGAGGTGTCGATTTTGTACTACTACCACTACCACCATGTCCACTAATACCAGCATCATTATTGCCAATATCATGTCCACTAATACCAGCATCATTGCCAATAGAGCGACGCCACTGATCGAGAGACCAATATCCCATGTTATTTTAGTTTGAGAGAATGGAGAAGTATGTTTTTATGAGAGTAGAGAGAGATTTGAGAGTGATCTGAGCTAGTTATCCTTTACGGAGTTTTCACGAGTCTGTCTGTCGCTACAAATACTAGTAAAATGTATCTACACCTGGTGCCGATCCGGAAATACAATTTAGATTGAATGTCGTGGAAGTTGATGATGATGAAGAAGATGATACTGACAATGATGATGAATTGGTGGTAAGATTGGCATTATTAAATGAGTGCACAACAGGGAAAGGTATCATCAAGGCACATTGTGATCATCTTAAACGCTTGTCTTATGATACAGTGAGTAACAAATCTACAGAATATCTCAAGATGCTACGAAAAGGTTCAATGGTATACCCCAAGAGTCCATTAGTCGGGACACAATTCCCAGAAGCGGATGACGATGATAAAGATAACAATGGTCGAGTAACAAATGTGATTTTTGATTGGGATGCTACTTCAGTGAAAGGAAAAACATCATCTGAGAAGGCTGTTTCAGGTTTACGAACCACATCTCAAGAAGTGAAAACAGAGAAGGACCCACTGATAATGTTTGCACTGCCTCATCATCTCGAGTCTTTATCAACAAGTTCCGACTTCAAGAAGGATGATACTTTGTGTCTACAAACTTTTCATGGTAGAACATGTATTGTAACAAGTGATCAATGGATATTGCCTGTGGAACACGGTAAGCCACAATCGTTCCTTGCCGCTCGTCCTCCTACAGCAGAGGCAATTCCACTAATCGCCGAAGCCTTAAACGAGGACATTAAGTTCAAAATTGTGAGTTGCATTGCTTATGTTTGATTTGTTTTGATTAATACGCTTTCTAACAGTATATATACACACTTGCCTCATGCCTCTCTTAGAGCTCAAATATGTTGAGAGCAGCTGCCGACACCTACTTCCCAGGAAAGATCCTATCGAAGATTGGTAGAATTATAGAGATTAACGAAGAACTGCAGAACTTGAAAGCAGGCGATGGGAAAAGTAACAACTACTCGGATGCAGATTCAACTTTAATTGAAGAGGCCGAGTCTGCAGCTGGAGATACTAACCTCCCATCTAATGATGAAGTAGAATCTCTTCTTGATGATCTCCAGCAGGGAGTAGAAGTGTGGTTACATCCTGGTGGAAAACAGAAGAATGGAGGGGAGGCTGAGTTTTTATATGATACGAGCTGGGGAGGCTTCATTAACTGTGGATGCACATACTCATTCAAGAAAGGCCATGAAAGTGAAGGGACGTGCAATAACACATTCCCGGTATGCCCTTCTTTAACAGATGTCAACACTAACTTTGGTAATGGAATGTGAGTGCTTTGAATGTTTGCTTCATGTTGGAATAGGCTCCCTATTTACCTGTTCATAAACCTCATTATCTTCTCAAACGTATACAGGTACAATGATCACCATTTTCATTATGGCTATCATATTAGTGCTGCAGCTATTGTCGCAAAGCATAGACCGCAATGGGGTGTCAAATACTTCGAACGAATCCTACTATACGTCCGGGATATAGCTAATCCATCGGCTGATGATGAGTTCTTCCCAATGTATAGACAGAAAGACTGGTATCTTGGCAATAGTTACGCAGCTGGCTTAGTATCAAGTGAGTTACTCCTGTTTCCAACTCTTCACAAGAATGTAATCTTATGTAACCAACACTTCTCTCTTTGATAATTTAAGTGGAACTATCTCCTCATGGACGAGAACAGGAGAGCAGTTCAGAAGCTATTGCGGCATTCGAAGCTGTTGCATTATTTGGTAATATTATGATGGATATATTTTCGAATGAAGGAGACGCCGAGAAGCTTGAGTCGGCAAGAACCGTGCGAAATGTGGGAGAATTACTTACAAGTATGGAGCTCTCAGCTGCCGATAGATATTGGCATGTCTATGGAGCAAACCCCGACGAAAAGGGTTCTTCTGAAAAAGTCAACATCACAACAAACTTGGATATGAATATGATTTCCAACACCACCTCAATAGAGAGCCATTACAACACATACCCTACAAAGTACAATAAACCCGCAGTAGGAATGCTCTATGATACAATGGCTTCATTTCAAACGTGGTTTAGTAACGAGGAGGTTGTGAGTTATGGGATACAATTAATACCACTTACGGCTGTGGCTGAACAACGAGACAACATCGAGTGGGTGACGAAAGTACTACCAGTATACAAGAAGGCATGTGATACGGCTAACAAGAATGAGAACTTTTGCGACGCCAATGGGTGGTCAATTGTGACAGCCGCTCTACTAGCCGAGACAGGACGTGTAGACGATGCCTTGGAAATGGCATCACTGATTCCAAAGTTGTTTTCAAGTCTCAAGGAGGAGATGGCCACTCGTTGATTGTGGTTCATTGCAACACGAAAACAAACTTAATCTGACTTGTTGTTTCTTGTACTTCCAACACAACTTTAATCACCTCCAGTCACGGAGTCTCACAGGACCATAGCATCCAAAATAAAGCCCATCTATTATCGGCCAGCAATAGCTTGGTTGGATACAATGAGACATTATCCCCCCCCCCCTGTTATATATCTCAACTATACATATATGTATTATTATATTAGATTCAAGCTGTGTAAGTGAAATGTTAATCAAAAAAGGATACCGACTTTGCTCTCCTTTATTTCTTTGTATGCAATTATGCATGACACTCAACTACGATATCGTACCTACCTACATGGTATAAGTGAAGACAGTGTGTCAATTAATGTTGGCTATGCATGATGTCCATACTATTAACAATATTGCTTTATACCTTCATTATTGATGGTATTGTATCGTTTGGTCTTAATGATGGCGGTGGTGATGGTATGAATAAGATACACCTTTCATCATACAGAGAAGATAATGATGATACTAACAACAATCGACGAAGAATATTCCTTTCATCAATGTTAGCTACATCTACTACTATATTGGTAGGATCATCATCACCAGCATATGCTGCAAAGGGCGCAGCAGAATATGACTTGGAATATTATATGAGAGACCTATTCATGGGAAATAACAAAGAGGGTAATCTGCCAGTGTCGAATGGACCACCACCGCATCCACCTCGAACAATCAAAGAACCATTATTATCATTACTTCTTGATGATGAACTACAATCTTGTATAGCAATACAGGAATTGGCAAAGATTAGTAAAATACCAATTGATACTATTGCAGAACAAACAAAAGCTGTAAGGTCAAAGGTACAATCTGCATTCAAAGTATCTCACCCTTACAAAACCGAATCGGTTAGTGATGAGTATTACTTTGATTTAAATTGCTATTCGTTGTGGCGAGTTGCATCTGGTGCCATACATGACTTTACACAAAGGGATGTCTTCATTAGAAATATTGGCAGGAAATTGTTAGATGAGATAATTAGTAAGCAATTGATATCCAAAGAGTCAATAGACTTATTACAAAACAAAAAGGAACTGACCTTGACAGACACAGTGCCGATACAGATTGAGATATTAAATCTATTCCAAGCTACAAACTTTTGTACAAAGTATTGTTTGGGCGATGAGAAGGATGAAATAAGAACTGGCTTGAATGTATTTGATTCACTAGACGATGATGAAATCAAATCAGGTGGATCGGTAGATTGCTTAGTGAGCATATTTGACCCATCAACACTTGGTGGGGCACTGCAACTAACTGGCGAAGGATCTAGATTCGCTCCTGGAAAGTTCGAGTTTGTGTTGTTTTGTTGTGCGTCATGGTGTGTTCAATATGAAGACTCGGCCATTCGAATACTTACTTCATTTGAATTTAGTTTGCCTTTATGTGATTGCCTTTGCAAGCCGCATGTACTAACATATGTTGCAATCACTTCTCTTTCGTCTTCATAAACTATGAAACACGCATCTTCCAGATTTCGTTGGTCCAACTCTAGCAGCGGTATGGGAGCGAGTTTCTGAATGCAACGTTGTGGTACGGTTCGAGAGTTACTTTGTTGATCCGGTGTATAGAGCAAACCCAAAAGACTTTTTGTAAGTAGCGATTGTATTGTTTTACGACATAATATGAATCTGTATGTTCTTTGAGTTGATTACCTTTTCAAATCTCATGTACTAATATATGTTATATTCACCATCTCATCCGTCTTTCCAGCCCAGACGAGCGTCTCTATCAGTTTACAATTGCAAGAAAGTAGTGAAGCTAGCTAACTTAAGAACTACTAATAAAAAGCTAATCGATCTCTCACAAACTTCTTTGTATAGATATCAAAAGGTTGCTTTACTACTTCATTCCAAATAGCTTTCATTTCAGTATCATTCACTTTATTGCTGCTCCGACTCTCTAATAACAAGCGTCTATGGTTTACCCCTGAGCTAAAGTTCCATATCATACTCTTCAGCTGATCCGATATCCATTCTCTATCTGCAACAACTTGAATAGACTTCAGTTTTGCTAATCTTTCACTGAGAATAATGTAAAGTTCCCGTTGTGATAGCAAATGTTCAACAACGTTGGAACAATGAAAATCAATCCCAGCAGAACACACATCCATTGCAGTTAGTTTCGGTATTCCATTAGAACAAATTAGCTTTGATGTGATGAGCTCTTCACTCTGTACACGAGCCTTTGAATGAAGTAATTGTGGTACATCCCGCCAAGAGATGGTTTGTAATGTTGTTTCTACTGTAGATAAACTTCTTTCAAGTGAAGTAGGTACACTGACTGATTGGTAACGTCTCAACCATGTTATGGCATATAAATAAAGCATTTGACAATCACATTTCATTCCTCCATAATTAGCACGAAGTAGCATTGATCTTATAATCACTTCACAAGAATTGATATGTACTGTAGATTGCTTTGTGTCAGGGAATAGTTCATCTGTTGGAGTCTTCAATGAGAGAGATACCGGCAGTTTTACATCAGATTGTTGTTTGATACTCTCCTCGTCACATTGATCTTTTCTTGCGCATGATGCTATTTCGAATACTATTTGGAAGACTCGCTTTAGCAATTTGCAACATGGATAGTATCCCTAATGATGTATGAAATGAGATATTGGATACACATAAATGTTTAAATAGATATAAATGACCAACAATACTACACACATGATCGTACCTTGGATTCTGCAACCATTAACCAAACAAGTAAGCCTAGGTAAGTTGTCGCTTGTGTTGCCATACACTCATAAGGCACTATGATTAATTAACAACTAATAACAAGCGCTTGTTTTCCAATAAGTGATTTTTACTAACAAAATCAAAATTTTGCATTTTGCTAACAAATCCCATATAATGTAAAAAGTGATATATAACATGGGAGTAATAGCGAATTATCTTTTGTCGTGAGTAATGTGTATAACTAACTCATCGTTATTATAATAATAACATAACTAATTGCAAACAGCCATCAACCATTATACCTATTGACTCTTCGACCTTTCTCACAAATTTACTTAAATTATGTGCGAATTATTTTTGCGAATCATATGAAGTAAATATGGGAAAGTAATGAGAGGGCCACTCAATCACTCACCATGGACTTTAAATCAGCCAGGTCTATTATAATCAATTAAAGGCCGCTCTAATTTGTTGCAATAACAACATACCCGCACTCTAGTCAATTATCTAGAACCCCGGTATAGTATTTGCAACAACACAAACAAAGTTTGCAAAAGATATATAGATAATAAAATGAGTGACACGGAGTGGGTTTATGATTTTGAAAGGGTGGAGAAATGTTTATTTCAATTGAAAGTCACAAAATCAGATGCACAAAAAGTAGCTGATGAGTTTGGTGTTGATCTATTACATGCCGGTTGTCTTTTATATCTTGCAGCGTCAAACAATCAACCAACAAAATTAGTATACGAAAGTATTAAAACAATTCAAGAGTTTGAGTTGGACAATCCACTTTCAATTGCTGAAGCTATTGTTGCAGATACAGAGCGAGTATATAAAGAAGATACTAAGAATGATATCGATTTAAATTGCAAAGTTGAAGTGAAAAAATCAACCATGGATGGTGAAGAGAAAGTAAATGAAGATGGAGAGGGAGTACATGATGCGAATGTAATAAATAAGATGGGGCCTGAGTTATTAGGTAGTGCGGGTTTCTCCTCTAGGAAAAGAGAACAGGTATCAACCAGTGATGTTGTATCGAATAGGCCATTTGGAGGTGAGACTGTGCGGCAGTCGTTAAGTAGATCGGAAAAAATTCGTCAAAAAGTGAGTGAATATATGCCATCATTACCGGGTAGTCGAGGTAGTAATAAGGGTAATAGTCGAGGCAGTAGCCGAGGTAGTAGTCGAGGTGGAATTAGTACTGGTGGTATGCTAAGCAGTGGAGAGGAAGATATGCCTGATACACCTGATACTCCTGGTTCACCTGATAGCGGGGGTGGTAAGATGCCTGCAGACCAATCAGAAGGTAGTGTTGACATGGAAGATGCCAACATATTGCAAGATTGTGTTAATAATGATGCACGGGAGGGTACATATACAGTGGGGGATACCGATATTAATGATGTACTTGATAATGATGATATCGACCGTCACGAGTTGATAGCGAATGATGCACTTGAATCAGGATTAGATCAATCAGCCAGTGATGTTAATGCACGTATTGTTGAAAAAGACATTGAAGATAGTATTGATTTCGCTACTGGTAAAAAATTCCAGGAGGAATACAGTCGTTTTCATGAAATTGGTTCAAATCCTGACCGGTTCCAACACTTGAACTTGCCTGCTATTATGTTGTTCATTGCAAGTCTTGTCCACTTTGTACAAACTCTCAAAGTCGACATTGCCAATTATGAAGGCAGAGAAGGCGAGTTATGTTCACTGTTGAATCAATGGAGAATTGAGACTGGAGAGGCAATGGAGGCTGCATTAAAGTCTACTGGCAATGAAAAATACATTTCTTACATCAATTTGGGAAGCTTTTACTACACTTGTCATGTCATTGGTATTATCCTACATTATGCTCCGATTGGATGTCGTCCTGTTGAGGGGGAGCAGTATAATCACATGCGTAAGGATCAATGTTGTGTCTCTGTAGGTACGAATAAGGTGCCTAAGTTTTTAGATGGAGAAGTTAAATATGGTATTGAAGTGCAAAAAGGTCGAGCATTTGGTGGTAGGACCGAACAAGATAATGATAAGTCAGATCAAATTGCTACGGTTGATGCCATCCCTGGAAAGTCTGCGTTAGTATTATTTGTTTGTATGAGTTTGTGTGTTCAATATGCCCTTGTGAACCACATGTACTAACAGAAGTTGTGTTGTTGCCTTTCTCCATCTTCATAAATCGTACGACACACATCTTCCAGTGTTGTGTGAGAAGGGAGATTCTGATAGTGAGATGAGAGCTCATTACAAGACTTGGACCGAGCGCTTTGGACTTGAGAACTTCTACCAGTTGATGATCATCCCTTATTGTCTCTTTCAAATGCACATTCTTCTTGCCCAAGTGTGCCACCCAAAGAAGAAATTCCAAGTCCTAGTCATGTCATCCGCTGTGGCGTTGTATATTTTCGACCTCGGTGCTGGTATTCAGAAATATCTCACCCGTATCCTCTCCAAGACCTTTGAGATTAGCTTTGTCTGTCATCCCCAAGCCTGGATCATGGGTATGGTTAGATCAACAACACGTTTCCCCAAGGCTGTTCGTGAATACATGAGTGAGAATCTCGTGAGAGTATATCGAAATGTTTTCACCAAGTGGCCATCCAACTTTAAGACCAAGATCATGGACCACTTTGGTAGCAAGTACGCCGGTTTAGAGCTGGGTATTTACTCTCGCCTAGCAAGGTTACTCGATAATTCAAATCTATTGAATCTGGATTATGATGCCCTTGCCTCTATCAATGTGTATGCTCGGGATATCCAAGCATTAAATGGAGAACAGTTTAAATCCATTATTGAGTTTGTCAAGATTAAGTTAGGGGAAGAGTCTTCTAGCACTATAATTGGCAGTCTCCGAATCAAATCTGCATATGACTTATCTAGAAGATGCATGAAGAGAAATGATAGCATCTTCTGTTAGTACATTCTGTTTGCAAAGGCAATCAAATAAAGGCAAACATTAAGTATCAAATCATCGAGACTTCATATTATGAACACTTGAATTATGCGGACCTTCCAGCTAATTCCATAGCCACTCTCACAGCAGGTAGAGGTTGTCTACGTCTTATACTTTTCTGCAAACAACTTTTTAGATGGGAAACCTGACATTTGATTAGATTTGATATTAGTGACTGCATTGATATGTTATTGTATATATTATTTCAGTTCAAAGGCACACACTTACCGTAAGTCTAGAGTATTTACAAACAAGCTTTGGTTTATCCTGTAGACATGGAACAGAAGAACTTATTGTCAGCTCCAGCTCCCTATCATCAACAATAGATTCGACCTCATTTGTATTGTTGAGTTGTTTAACCTTTCTCACCACTGTAGTAGCAGACCAACTTTCTTTATCTATGTTTGTATCTTCATCACAGTTTGTAGTCCAAGTAACAAACCCCTCAACATTATGGAGATGAAATCTATGTCGTATTATATCGTTCTTCTTAAATACTGACGCCGATTGCTTCATCATGTGAGAAAATGCATTATTAGGTGCATTTGTTTTGGTACGTTTGGCTGTACTTGTACTCTCAGATGTTGTTTGCTTTGTATGATAGTTTGAGGTACTGTTGTTATCAGCACTATGCTTTCCAATACAGTTATCTAAATGGATATTCACATCTTGTTCTGTTACTTTAGCACCACATCCAAGCGGACAATCGAAGAATACGTCGGTTACTGGTCTCTTCTTCTTTTTATTGCTGCTCTTCATGAGAATATCTAGAGCATTCTTAGACGACATGATGATATGACGATATGTACCCGTGGTATAGGATATCTCCTCCACCTAATCAGTTTATGCTAGGCTTCTTTGCACACTCTAATTAATTTGCCTAAATGCACTTATCTACCCACTACACGTCCGTTCTGTACAATTCCAAGCACACTATCCTTCACTATAGCTCTCTGATAGTGCGTGTATTGATTGTTTGTGGTCGAATTCCTAGTATCGTCGGTGTAGTAGAGCATACCAAAAGCCAAAAGCTATTGCATGAAGAATGAAGGTTATTTGAATGCTGTTGGTATCCTAAGAGCAATGTTTAGTATCTTCCTAAGTAGCCGACGACCGACGGCCTTATTACTATTACTACCCTCCTGAAAGTATAACATGATATCTATCTCTCAACGACCTGTTCTATGGCTGGTTGATACGAGTTCATTCTATATTCAGCATAAATATATTGATGTCATAAAGATAAAGGATACCATACCTATCAATGCAAGTGGATTACGATGTGTTGTTTAGAGTGAACTAGATGGATCGATTCTCCACGTACTAGTAAGTAGATATCTAAACACTTTAGACGTCCATATGTAGTTGTTTCGGTATCAACTAGTCTGTTATCATGAAAGTTTAGATTAGTGATTGTACTACCTACATAGAAGATACCTACTTGAAACAACTCTCACTATCTCTCATCCAAACTATTCTGCATTGCAACAAAACATCACAAGAGCATCAAAATAACATAGGTATAGAGGTATACCAGCAATAACATATCATATAATTCAGGTGTGAAGACTATGTGTGATAGGGTGGATTTTAGAAAATCCTGTGTTTTGTGTGTGTGTGAATATGAGTTTTGAGTTGCATCAAAACAGCCTCCACATAAAGTGGAGACGATGCAAAGACAACATATGTAGTACTTGTGTATATGAAGATTTTAGTTTGCAACTTATTTGCCAGACTTCTTTGGAAGAAGAACAGCGTGGATGTTGGGAAGGACACCACCAGAAGCAATGGTAACACCTCCAAGCAACTTGTTCAATTCCTCATCATTCTTAACGGCAAGGGTGATGTGACGGGGTACGATACGAGCCTTCTTGTTGTCACGAGCGGCGTTACCGGCAAGTTCCAAGATCTCGGCACATAGGTACTCAAGAACGGCAGCTAGGTAGACGGGGGCACCAGCACCCATACGGGTGGCATACTTTCCTTGACGGAGGTAACGACCGATACGACCGACGGGGAACTGAAGTCCAGCCTTGGCAGAAGAGGTAGTACTCTTCTTCTCGCCGCGGCCTCCTTTTCCTTTTCCAGACATGGTGATTAGTAGATTTAGTAGTTGATAAAGTGGTGATTGAATCGATGATCGATTTTATGAGCTCTTTGTTTGTGTTGCTTTTGTGTGAGTGAAAAGAGGCCGCCAACATAAAATTTACTGTGGTAGCGTATTTCTACGTGGACAACCACTATTTATTATATAAGGATACTGCAATAGCGACCTGCGCGCCCAAAATTTAGATCGAAAGTAGGCCGTCAGAAACTGGCGCGCTCCGAAATCTCAAAAACAAACAAACACAAAGCTCATAAAATCGATTCATCGATCTTCATCAACAACTCTCAACAACAACAATATCCAATCATGGCTAAAACACCATCCAAGAAGGCTCCTTCCAAGGCTGCCAAGAAGGCCCCCGCCGGTGACAAGAAGAAGCGTAGCAAGAAGCGCGTCGAATCTTACTCCACCTACATCTACAAGGTCCTTAAGCAGGTCCACCCCGATACTGGTATCAGTAAGAAGGGTATGTCCATCATGAACTCCTTCATCAATGATATCTTCGGACGTATCGCCGGAGAGGCTGGCAAGCTTGCCACCTACAACAAGAAGGCTACTCTCTCATCCCGTGAGATCCAGACTGCCGTTCGTCTTATGCTTCCTGGTGAACTTGCCAAGCACGCCGTATCTGAAGGTACCAAGGCCGTTACCAAGTTCTCCTCTGCCTAAAATATACAATAATTGCAGTGGTACGATGATGATGATATTTAGTACAGATATTATGTATCAGTAGCATAGTCTCTTCGGAGGCTGTATTTTAATGCTACAACAACAACAAACAGGATTTTATAAAATCCGCCCTGATACTCAAAGAAACCATGTACCGTCTTTTGATTATTTATAGTGTGATAAGTGCTAGATTCGTGTTGGTATATGAGGTATCATTAATCAGTATTGCAAACAAACAGCTTCTTAAAAGTAAAAACCTCCCCAACAAAATGTCAGTGCATATAGAGGGAGATAGAAGTAAATGTAATATGGCAGAGAATATTATTTGAAGGAATATATAAGTTGTTTATTGATAAGATATTATGTTCAAGTTGTACTAAAGAATTAAAGTTACTTTACTTATTGGATCTATATCTATACAGACTTCTTATACTTTGTGTGCAACACCTATGGTCTGTGCACATGTACTTATACTTTCATTTCCTCTTCTTATTACGACTCTTCTTTGTACTTGTCTTCTCCTTACCACTTACCTCTGTTTGTTGTGATGTTTCTTCCTTCTTATGAACACAAAACTCTGATGCATCAGAGTCATCGGTTTCACTATTACTACTTTTAGGCAACCATTCATTAGCCTCCACTTTTGACTTATCATTCCCAAATGCAAGTTTGGCAGTTATTGTTATAAGCAGTACACTTTTTAGAAACATCATTGTCTCCATATTGCTAAGCTCAATCTTTCCATGTTCACCTTGGTGCCTTTGTTGTTGCAGTTGTTGTACCTCAAGCATAAACTTGACTGTTAATACTGGTAGAACTATTCGTCCTGCTATATGACGATTTACTCTTCCTCTAAATGTTAATACCAATGTCATTAATGCAATAAAATAGGCTGTCATATCTGTTAAGATTCGATATATACTACTACTTCCGGGCGGTAAAACTTGTTGTCCATATTGTATTATTATTGTTAGAGTTTCAAAGTGTTTGAAGGCCGAGTAGTATAAATCAGCGCCTAAAGCTAGTATTGATAATTTGCACATGATAAGAGTATATGTGATTGATTATATTATCACGGATATTATGTTGGTACGCCCTAATGTTCGACAATGTAAAGCTGATAGTGTTATTACTTCAGACCAACTGAACTACTTCTTGATAGATAGGCAGCAGTATGTCGAATGTTAATGTACCCTGTAGGTACAGGTTTAGCAAATTATCTATCTATCTACTTACAGCAAAATTTACTTACGAGAAAGTAGGACATGGATGCGACACTAAAAATTGTTGGCTTGTATTTGCATACTCACACACACAAATCTACAATACAATCAATCGACTCAATTGATTACTAACTCCATTCTCATACTATATTGCTCTCCCCCAACCAATTTGAGTTATCACCTATAAAGAATAAAGAACCTCTTCTTATCTACTTAGACACAAGACTCCGACCTGCTATCAATTTGTATCAAGTATATCTACATACATATCTTAATCTATGAAACAATCACCAACTATGATCAAGCAACTCATCAAGCTTATGCCATATCTATATTTACTCGTCAACAATGTTAGTGCTTCACCAACTACAACTCAGCATCGACAGATGCAAGATGAAGATACTGACGATGACACTGCATCTCTAACAGCAACCCATTCAAATGATAATGCAGAGCTGGTTGACACCGCCTCTTTTCAAATATTCAACTGTGAGGGTATGTTTCTGGACTGGAGCGGACCGAGTAGTGCTGAAGGAAAGGTCATAGTTCAATATGATTATGATTTATTCATTGCAAAAGATAGTAATGTCGAAAGTGCAATAGCTTCGATACAAAACCGCATCATGAGAAGTGTTGGACGTGAGGTATTCTCAACTTGTGATAGAAGACTTCTTGGTACTACAACATCTACTAGTATTAATGAGCTTACTTCTGCTCCGTCGGATCAAGTTACTCCTAACTCAGAATGTAAAGTACCCGATTCTGTGTCGGGCTTGGAGTCGGGACTTCTTACTCCAAACCCAAATATAATCTGTATACCTGTTACTGGATACATATCAGCATACTATACACCATCGGATGATATCGAATCAGACAAGGCTAGTATTAATGATCAAATCATGACTTCTGTTGAATCTGCAATGTCTAAAGATGATCTGATTAGTGACTCGTCAATACATGAAGTATTTTACTTGGGAGATCGTGAAACATATACTTATCGTTCATCTGATTTAGCATTAGCAGTAGGAGGTAGTTATGATGATAACAGTGATTCGTCATGGGCATCACAGAATATGGGTATTCTCATTGGAAGCTGCATCGGAGGAGCTATGGCGGTTTTGCTTGTTGCAGTGCTCTATAAGAAGAAGAGGAACAAAATAAGTAAGGATGATGACAATGCCCCCACCGAGCAATGCCAAGAAAACGAGTATGTAATTCCACAAAAAGATGAAGTCAAAGAAGAGCCGGCTAGGGACGAAAAAGAGTGCTATGAAACAACTGATTGTAATGTATGGGAATGCTGTCAAGTCTGATAGGGTGGCTGAGAATATATGTTGCCCATTATGTGGTTGGAATGATTTTGTATATTAGTTGAACAGTAGTAGAAATGAGAAGATGAATACAACAACAAGCTAGATTTAAGTACATTGTTACATACATGATACATGGCAAGACAACACAAGTCATATATATCTATCAGGGAGGCTTCTCTCCTCCTTCATTGTTCGGTACGACCCCAGGAGAAAGTAGCTCTGCTTGCTCTGGAAGTTCCTTAACATAAACATGACTTGTATCATAAAAGTGCTCAAAGTGAATACCAAGTCTCATTATAATTTCTGTAGCAAATTTCTCAAGCTCTCCCTTTGCTTGCAGGATGGGTAGTAGATCTTGCCATGACTTGACGTGTTGTACCCTAACAGAATAGACTACCCTATCATTGGCTACATCAACGTTTGAGATACGAAAATTGATGAGGCTTACCCAGACGCGAGGCGAATCTCGAATATACTGTTGAATGGTCGATTTGACAATCTGCACTTGCTCGTGAGTGACATTAAGCTTCATATCAAGGTGTATATTCACTAAGGCCCTCATTGAACGCCCATGATTGACTATTCTTGTGTTTGCTATGTTTCCATTATTCACCGTAGACACTTCATTTGTTCGACTAAGACGGATAGTGGTGGTAAACAAGTTGCAATCCTCAACAATCCAAGTATCATGGTATCCTGGGTCGTCACTATTGTCAGGCGCGCCTGTGCAATCCACGATTGATATCCTATCTCCCAAATCGAAAGGACGTCTAAAAGCAATCATTATCATTCCCTCAATTAATTTTGCCGCAGACGGCCCGAGCGCGAAAGCAAACGACACCAACACTGTAGACATTGAAACGAGCTGGAAGATGCGCGTTATTACAGTTTATGATGATGAAAGAGAGGAAATTATAACATATGTTAGTACAGATGATATGCAAGGACAATCAATAAAGACTAAAGAAGATCAAACAAAGCAGACAGTCGTCGAGTCTTCGTATTGAACACATATTAACACACAACAAAACAACACAAACTCGGACTTTCCAGCGTCCACGGATTCATCCTAAGAATGCTCATAAGTGTTAGCACTAGAGCAAAGCCGAAAACAGAGTTGAAGATATTCTCCAATACACTATCAATTAGAGTAGCATTCCCTACCCCAGCTCGTAGATACCTGATCTTCTTGTAAACAGCATCACAAGCTAGCATGTTGGAATTTTAATGTTGGATTTTAATATTGGTAAGCGAGTAGGATGCATAAGATATGCAATATCAAGATCACTCATCAACCATGTACTCACATTGAACAAAATGCAGCAATGAGACAGTGTCATAACGGCTTGGTCGAAATAGTCTGACCAAGCTTTTGGCTTTAGCCGAGTCGAATGTACCATCAATGTTGTAGGCAAGCACACCTATGACATCAAAGTGTACAGTGGGACTGCCAGGTTCTAATTGCAGTAGCTTTCGATACAGGTTCTTGGCAGACTTAATATTCTCCTCTCGATTATTCCCCGGCCCATATGACGACCCGAATGGATGAGTGTCGTCAAGAAATCCCAATGCCTTTCTAAATTGTAAGATCTCGTGGATTGTAGGCTCTGCAACCCGATCTGCTTTGTTGACTGGTTCTTCCCATTCATCCAATAGATTGCGGATTCTAGTAGTAGTCGAAACATCATGAAGTAAACCTCTAACTGGTTCTTGAATAGATGATACAGGTGGGCCCTCGGCAGGCATCTCCATCTCTTCGGTATTGATGTATTGCTCGGTACTAACACGATCATGATGACTTGGTGGTGGTAGTACCTTATCTAAACTTCCTTGACTTGGTACTTTGTCCATCGGTACTTCATCATCATCATTCTCTTCAAATGAATTGTTTATATCCGCAAATCTTTTATTCCAAGTAGATGCAGTGTCATCAATATTGTCTATACTTGGCTCCTCGGCAATATCTTCGTCATCGTTAAAGTCTATATTAGCTGTAGATGTATCTTTCTTCTTCTTTGCTACATCCAACATTGTCGATTCGCGTATTTTGTCTTGTAGCATCGCTGGAGTGTTAGATGCCTTGCCAGGTGTAGTTCCTTTTGTATTATCGACCTCCTCGAACTCAAAATCATCAATTGAATTTGCTAAATCAGCAACTTCTGTTAGTAGAATCATCGATTCCATTACAACCTCCATCTTTGGCTTGTAATGAGAATAAACTCTCTTTCCGAGGTACATGGCAAGCACTGTCCTCTTGATACTCGTAGCTACCCCTGCTATTATCATACTAACGAGTACCTCACGATAGGTTGCAGAACTGACGACTATCGAGAAAAGATTGAGAAGTTGAGTTGGGGAAAAGCAAACAAATAGATACAAACACTCACTACTTCCACTGGCATTCTCAGTACTAAACATGTCCCATCCTGTAAAATGTAGCCAATGTGAAAAGAACTTATTTGTGTCGTTATTCTCTTGGATTAGAAGGAAGTTAAGGATACCCCAGGAAGTTAAAATGAAGGGCCAGCCTTTCGCATTGATAGTGTACTTTCGTGATGAATATAGATTGACATAAGATGTGAGCATATATGATTAATACACATGCATACAATAATCCATATCACACGATACACAAGATGTGTACATAATAGATACATAAGGAATAATAACTTATTCTCATTGATACACAAGATGTGCACATACCAGTGTAGCCAAAGGCCCGAAGAGTTGTATACTGACTAGACTTCGTAAGGCCAAAACATCAACCAAAAGATACTGCATAGCATATGCCAACTGAAGAGTTATATAATGCCGAAGTCCGAATAATATCCACCACGATACGCTTGCTGCAGTTTTGAATAGAATAGGATTGTTCATATTATAAAAGAAAAAGGCAGATACAGCCAAAGCTGGCACTATAAACATAGTGACTTCATTTTGAAAGAAATACCAGAGTCGATCTTTCACAAATTTAGGATTAAATGCAACCACCATCATCTTTACGTTGTTTCGGATACTAGACCACCATAGCTGTAGTTTATAAAATCTACTGGAAGGATTGAGTTGCTTTGTGATGGAGGTAAAGATAGTCGTCTTTCTTCTGCTAGGAATAGCAGTGAACCGACGTCCTCGTTTTTCTAACATTGGTGTTTCTTCATCAATATCATGATCCATGTCGTCTGGAAATGTTGATACCTCAGGGTGTGATGCAGCAACTTGAGACAAGAAGTTGGCATTCTCTTTCGCCAAAGTTGCAGAGTTGGTGACATCCTCTAAATCTACTACATCTTCTTGCTCCTCCTCCTCAATTTGCGCCAATTCGTGCACACGCTCAGCTACATCGAAGAGATGATCAACATTTGACATAAACCCCTTGTTACTGAATGGGGTTGATGATAATGTTATGCCTCCAAATGGTTTCTGTGCTCGGCCACTACCAGAGAAGTTACTCGCTGATCCACCGTGTGATTTGTCGAAACTTACTCGGCTGCCTTTACCACCACTTCTAATGCTCCGCTGTTGACTACCAGTAGATAGCTCATCATTTTCCCGTTGTTGTTCAATCACTTCAAGTAAATCTGGCAGATTGCATTCTCCAATCGATGGGTTGGAATCATCTACATTATTACTCGCGGCCAAGTTCTTCATTGTGAGTGCTACATGTCGGGCTCGTTCCCCCGGTGTGGTTAATCCAGAAGATATCAAGCTAGATGTTTGAGAGGATTCTGATATACCACGTGAAAATGTATAAGCAGAGTTACCCCGATGATGTCTATTACTGCGTGTCGGATAGCTATTGGTAGGAAGAGATGATACTCTAGGTCGATTCTCTCCTTCACTATCCCGACTTGATGCTTTGTTCAATATGTCACTATCTTGCTCTTCCTCCTCTGCACTTCCAGTCCAATCAGTAGTAACCGCTCTACTACTTCTTCTCAAAGAAGGTGGAGATCCCTTGAGTAAGTTTCTCCTTGATCCATAGGATATGACTCGATTGTGAGATAATGTTGGTCTACTAGTAGGAGGTTGAGATTGTTGTTGTTGTTGTATTGTATTGTTCTCGTCGAGGTTCATTGCTATATTTGGTATTTCACTAATAGCCCGAGATCGAACACGTCGATGCCGACCTGATACTGTTGGTGGAGCTACCAAGTCTTGATTGGCAAACGTAACTTGACGCCGTTCCAGTACATCAAGTAAAGTCTAGAGAAAAGTTAAGTATATTTCGTTAAGTATGAGTATAATGAAAAAGATACAAATATGCATAAGAAACACTAAATAATCTCACTGCTTCTGCCTCATCTTCAACAGCCTCCTTTTCTAAAGATGCCAAGAGCAATCGTGTATCGGTACCAATCCTCTCGGGTTGAGGAATGTCAGAAGATTGCAACTGTTCATACTAAAATGAAAGAATACAGATGTTAAAAGTTTAGACAAGCGAAAAATCAATAGTACATGTCAATACTAACAACAACTAACCTGATCGCTTGATTCAAGCTCTCCTGAAGATAAATGTTCAAACACCGTCTTTCCAACAGTTTTTGAGATGTCTCCAAACGTATAATCCTGCTTATTAGTATAATTTGTAACCCTCTCCTTGACTTTGTATGATATCTCTCTACTTAGTTGTCCAAATTCATACTTTCTACCACTACCACCACTGCTACCAGATGTATTAGTACGTCTTCTATTATTACCACTACTATTACTCCCTTGAGATTGATCTGTTGAGCTACCTCTTCTAAGATTTTGAGGTCTACTGCCTGTTTGTGATGATGATGGCGGTGGCGGCGGTGGAGGTGTATTTGTTTTGTTTGTTGGTATATCCATATTATTTTACACTATCAATGATGTGTATTGTTTATATACATAATGGATTCTGTTGTAAAGCAAATAAGTTGCATTTATTAGTTATATGTTGCAACACAGGACATAAGCAAATGAACAAGCAAAGCAAATCCACTATGTATAATGGATACAAAACCTAAAATATCAACAAGATACAAAGATTTCCAGTGCAACCAAGAGTTTTTGTTTGGTATCTGAAAGACCAAATAAAACCGCTATCGCCCAAGAGATAGCTGCATACTACACTCACCTTTACGTATTTCTATTGCATATGATAGCCCCCAATCTCTCATTACCAGCTGTTCTCGATCACAACGTAACATGAGCGGAAATAGTGCTTTTACAGTTTTCGTGATTTTTGTGATTGATATGGACAGAAACCCCTCATATTGGACGATAATTTCTCGTAATGTGAATAGTTATAAAACTTTTCAGTCCATATCAATCAGAAAACCATAAAAGCATTAATTCCGGTTTTAGGCCATTCTGTTACGTTGTGCGATAGATAAGTTCAGCAATATCAGCAATTATTATGATCCACAGTGGGGTACCTAAAATAGCAGAATTAGTAATAAACCCGTAGTTATAAACCCGTATTTGGCAACCTAGATAATTTCTTCTTGTTACTTGTGTTGATGGAGTTGACGCAATGATATGCGGCTATATGTACTTTGTAATGAAGTTGGTATAATAACAAATAGACATTCGACGAGGGATATACATTATAATTTTATCTAGAGAGAGAGAGGGTACCCGGCTTGGGGCTGGTTGTGTAAGTTACTACAATACAACTTTTCAATATTCTCACACAGTTCTGAGAATTAGAATTAGAACAACAAATGGCACCATACCAAGAAGTGTCGAATATCGCCGCAAAAGATATATCATCTCCTAATGTTCCATCTGGGGAATCGTCTTCTACCGCGGCTGTACCATCCTTACAGCTTACTCAAAGTGAAGATGTAGATGATGAAAATATAACGGCATCAGCCCAACCAAATTATAACAATGAAGATAGAGAAGTTATTGTCGGACAAAGATGTTCATCAACTGAAAAAGATTTAGCACCTACAGAGTTAGTGGCTACAAGAGTTGGGAGTGTAAATAACAGGATACCTACAGACCAATTATCAAATAGAACTGTACAGTCTGAAAATGTTGTAGAAGCAGATGAGAATGATATGCATGATACAATTAATAAAAGAAGAAGCAGCAGCAGTGATAGTTTGAAACATATACAATTCAAGGACCCGTTCCCTTCACTATCAATGCAATCATCCAACAGCAGTACCAATATGAGTGCAAATGTAGCTCAACACAAAAGGTTACATGAGAATAAAAACAACAGCACAACACATTCACAGCCATCTCCACTCAGAACTATACCACAATTTGATACAAATCAGCCAACTAATAAATTACAAAGCAATATAAGGTCAATCTCAGAGGGTCTATGTACACCACCACCATTTAGTTATTATGACACGTCACCTCTCCAAAGTCCCCAACCACCCGATAGATCACCAATACAAACGGTATGTAATAATCTAAAAAAGATATGGTTAGATCCATTTCCAACACCTGATGTATCAGTTTGTAGTAGTAGAAAGAGTTATAACAATACACCGTGTTCATCACGGATACGAAATGATAATGATGATGATAATAATATTATAGATGGAAAGTATGCTGATAATAACATTATCATGGGTGCTAGTGATAGCTGGAATAAGATACTGTCTGTACCGATCATACCACCCATTGAAGAATTAGACATTTCCCCTGAAAAGGATAGCAATCAAAGTATACAAAAGAGTAGCGAGAAGAGCAAATCTTCACCCCGATTACATCAATCTAATACGGCGGCAGCAGCAGATAATTTATTACCAATACGAAAGGTAGCATCAGACGGTGCATTATTTCCAATGATGAAACGTCCTTCGATGGAAGATATATGGGGTGCATTACAATCTGGTCCTGATGGGAATGAGTTGGACACTGATTTCAATAAGAATAATGGTGATGATGATAATGTGGAAGGCAAGAAGAGACTAAGTTGGAATGAATCATTTGAACACAACAATAGAGGTCAACAAAAAGACTTGCATCAACATAATTCGACTGTAACACCCAAAGCATCATTACATAAAAGTTATACAACTCCATTAAATACATCGTGGGATGACCAGGTCGGTCTTAGAAGGCGCGCTGTTGGTAATGAAAATCAGTCAATCAATAATGATGATGAGGATAGACAAATAGTAGACAACAATAGAGTCAAACAACAGCAGCAAGTTGCAAATAGTCATACAATCACCAATGTTACGGGTGCCAACTTGGCAAAAGAAGTCAAGTTATTAATGAAACAACGAGAATCACCCAACAATGGCACCATGACACCTGGTCGGTTACAAAGAGTTGTTAGAAAAGCAAGTACGTTTGTAATCACACCAGTCAAAACCAGAGTCAAACAAAGTTCACAACATGCAGTGAAATTAGTTCGAAGTACACAACAAAAGTTAAAAGAACGAAAGGAACGTCGTAGACAACGTCGCTTGGCAAGGATGAAGGAACCTCCACGATCATGGTGGATTGTAATACCATCTGATCATCCATATAAAATTGCTTGGGATGTATTGACTATGCTTTGGGCTATACTTGGTGCATACCGTACACATGTTCGTATCCGTGATCGTGAATTTGATCAAAGTCCGCTCATAATATTGACAGAGATATGGTTTACACTTGATATACTTCTCAACTTTGTTACTGAACATAAAACACGAAAAGGAGAAGTGATACGAGATGGTAAATCAATTTGGGCGAGGTATCTCACTACGTGGTTTATTATTGACATCTTATCACTAGTGCCATGGGAGCGTATCTATGTGCAACCTGTTGTTCAACGGATCAAGCGACGGAACATATTTCAAAAGACATTCTTCAGATCAAAGGCATGTGTTCGTGTATCTAGAGTACTCAGAGGAAGGCACATAAAGTTATTTGGCAGGGTATCAAAGCAGACGGGCACACCACTACGGCGAATGGTATCACTTGTGATAAAATATCTGCCCAAATATTTAGTCTTCTTGCGCAATATGAAGGGTGCCCTCGTTGTTAGGGCGTTGCGGTTTGCTCACTGGATACATAACATGTATAAGAAGATATGGGTGAAGGCGATTTCATTCAGAGATCGAGGTCTACGGGGAGAAATCTTTAGCCCTTTGAGGAGGCGTAATACCAACAGCACAAACAACGTTTATGATCATTCAGACTCCTCGGACTCTGATGACGATGACCTTGATGACGATGAAAGTGTACATAGTGATGATTCAGGTGGAGATGATAACTCATTGTCGGAAAGCGAGGTTGATACACCTGAATTCTCCCGATCACACAGCGAGGGGTCACCAGTAGTAGCACTTAGGCGTCGATGCTTCTCACAGAATGAAATAGGACTTCAGAACTGATGAACAAGTTTATTTGATATATAAAGTGTAGAGACTGTAAATGTCGAATGTAGGAACTATATAGAACTTACTATTAATTGGTTGCCACAAGGTATCCTTCGATAATAATAATAGTAAATTGGCATATACTGATTCAATATACCACCAGAGCACTCACGATCAAACCACTGCAGTGGTAGGTTATTCAATATCTCAATGGAAGAGACTACTATCGATAGCCAAGATCATTGATCATACATATTAGCTAACATTGCAGTTTTCGTTCTATCGCCAAACCACTTCACTATCTTCTCCCTCCTCTACACATACTTATCACAATCTCTTATCATCTTCTTCAACTCTAGTATGATGAAGCTCCTAATAGCGGCGGCTGCCTGTGCGAGTACTCTGGGCTTTAGTCCATGTTCTCCTGCTATACGGACGGTTCGTAGTCTATCAACATATAAACATCCACACACATTATTAACCCTCTATTCCTCACCCGAAGATTCCAGCGATGTTGAAACTGTCGAGGCTATTGTACTATCAGCAGAGGAAGAAAAAGAGTTGGGTAATCTAGTTGCCAATGAAGAATGGAATGGTTTATCAATGGAATTAACTGAGGTAATTGCAACTGCTGTGGTAGAAGATCTTAAGAAGAATTCAAGAGACTTTTTAGGTGAGGAATCTACTCTGACATAATATTGTATTTATGTACCTTTCTTTCTTCTAATATCTTGATATTGTCAATACAGGCAAGGATGACTACAACGTAGGTGACTTCTCTAAGGAAATTGACCAAAGAGTCAAAGATGAGGTAGCAAAAATGAGAGAGAAGGATGATTACGAGGTAATTATTCGTTTATACTATGTTGTGTATACTTTTGTACAAAACATATCTTATGCATATAAATTTTACCTTGAATATCTACATTTATATTCACAGTTGGGAGACTTGTCAGTTGTATTGGATGATAAAGTCAAAGAGTTAGTTTGTGAATTGTCTGGAAAGGATGAGTATGAGGTAAATATAATTTATCTGCATGTAATGTCAATTATTTGCTTTGCAAACTACTCACACAAACATACATTACAAACTACTCACATAACACACTATTTCATCTGACAGTTCGGAGATCTCTCAATCCAAATTGATAAGAGAGTAAAGGAATCAGTAGCATCTTTCTGTGGAAAGGATAAGTATGAGCTTGGCGACTTAAGCAAAGAGGGTGAGAATATTTATATTTGTTGAGTATGCATGTATTATATATATGCTTGAGTGTGTTTGTTTTTCTAATGCACATATCACATTATGCACATGTCTGTGCATCTCATTCTCACATATCATATACAGTGGCTAAGCGAACATCTGAGGGTGTTCTGAACTACACTGGGAAATCCGACTACAAATTTGGGGACATAAGTAAAACCTTTGCAAAGAACATTACTGGAAAGGATGATTACGAATTTGGCGACGTTACAAAGAAAATAATGGGAAATTTGTTTAAAAAGAACCAGAAGTAAAGCACATCATCGAGCTATGTGTACTTTTACTGTGTTGCATATCAAAGTAGAAACTAAATTAACAGATATTGTGATATAATCCAATTGTTAGGTATTATCGTCGGTAGTATTGTCTTCCTCTTCCTCAACAATGGGAGGTGAAAGCGCTTCTTCTTTCTCGAGAGCATTATTCCGTATCTTTACCAAGTTTTTCAAGCCAACGGCACTGACATCAGTTTGTTTTATAACATCTCCCGGTCGGAGACTTGAGTACACATCTTCTCCTGATATTATATAGCCGAAAGGTGCATATTGACCATCTAATAACTTAGCTCTTTTAATATTTCTTTCCTCATCTCGTCGTGGCAAAGCAAAGAATTCCGATGAACCGCCATTCGATAGTGTGTCTGGATGATTAAGACAGACAAGGTCGGGAATGTTGAAGGATAGTACTGGGTTGATAGTAGACGATATGTCAGCAGTTGTGTTTGTTGAAGCTTGTGACGTTGCAGAACTGAACGATCTTTGTGCACTAGATGATGAGGTAATCTCACTGTATGCTGTTGTTGTCGTTCTACCTGCTTCTACTGTCATGTCGTCATCAAGAGCTGCATATGACGAAGAGTATGTCAATGTGCTTCCAGTTTGGCTTGTCGAATCCAATGTTACGATTTCAAGCGGTATTCTTCTGGGCTTTGCAGTTAGAGGATCATAGAATCCTTCTTGAAAAGCGCCGAGTATGGGAAGAACAACATCAGTTGTTTGTTGATTCTCATTGTTCCATAATATATCATTTTCGCTTCTAAACAAACTCCCTATCAAGCTGCTCTTCTCTTTTGTACTCTTCTTGCTTAGTACTCCCTCTGATATTTCTAATGTCCTTGTTTTAATATAATTGAAATCATTAATAACTGTGTTCTCGCTCATAGATGGCGCAACTCCAAGGTTCTTTCTAAAAGCCTTTAAAGGTAATCCGGTGTAAAAGTTACGAGCACTCAAGTCAACGAAGTTACCTGCCGTTATTGGGGCCAAGTATCCGTCGGCGATTATTGTAATGTTACCCAAGAATCGTTCAACACTATCCCCAACAAAATCAAAGTTCATTCCGGTTGCTTTGGAAGCAGATGAAGGTCTTTCAAAGCTGAAAGTAACCGTACATCTTCCAAGTAATCGAGGTAGATTGCCAAACTTTCCTTTTGTCGGAACAGCATATGGAAACGAGGGAACAAGAAGCTCGCCTAACTCAGATAACACCAACAGAGTTTGTCGTTTTGTATCAGTAAAAGCATCAACGTCTATTTCTCCTGCCATCTCCATGTCTATATAATCCAGAGGGTCATTCTTCTTCTTCTTGATATTATTATTAAGACGTCTTCTACCACGCTTTGATCGTCCTTTGTCAGAATTGACAGTACTACTTGTTGGAGTATCAATGTTTATATCTATATCACCTGAGGCAATATCAATGAGTGCCTCAAGCTGTTGTCGTAATTCTTCTATATTACTTTCACCCAACGTGCTTTTTGATATAAACAACTCAGTAGGATCATCTTGATTGAATATTGGCTCGAGCAATCCTCGTTTTGATTCCAAGTATGATAAGATGTCAATAGTATCAAGTAATGTTTCTTTCCAACCTTCCAAGTCGCCTGGTGAGTATACATCCAGTTCTTCAATTAGACTTTGCAATTGTCTAAATACTGGATTCCTCACAGGTAACATCTCTAATAAACATGTCTCGACGCTATCCCATTTATTTATATTACTAAAGGGTGTCCATCTCTTTGTTTTTGTTAAGAATGATGCTCGTTTCTTTCTATCCGCTCGTTCCTGTTGCTTCTTTTGTACATATGGACTTTGTATATTGTTATTATTTCGTAAAGAGTAGTATCCATTATCATTTGCAGTTGCTGTTGTAGCAGCAGCATTTGTTATCGAAGGAAACATAGTTGTTGCAAGTATCTGCTGCATGATGAACTGACGTCTATTCTTGTTGGTGTGATATAGGATAGGATATCCTGCTAATGAATAAACATCCTGAATCTCACCATCAGCATTAGATTCATGTATTATTTTTGAGTAATGACATGTTGAGGGTATCCTTAGTGCTTCTACTGATACCGATATCAATACAACCACAATATATTCAAGAAACGCAGCTCTCTTATAACGACATTCCATGTATCCGACCGCCATGCTTTGCTTGCAACATCAACAATAACAAAATAGCAAAAGTTGATAGATATCTAGTGCCGCAAATGATGAGTCCGCAAAATTCAACCTCACGAGACCACACCATCCGAAGAACATAATAATAAGGACCTAGACTAATGATTGTATGGTTTCAGTCAAACTTTATACACTCTATTACATTGTATATCACTTAAACCAATACTAACACCTAACTTATCGCACAGAGACAGGGGTTGCATTACAAAAGAGAAGTAGTAACTTCGATAATAGTTCAGAACCTATGAATAAATTACTCCCTTCGTTCACTCCTTATTTTCAAACCTCACAAACTCACATCACCATTCACACACTTCATACAGATACATTCTTGGAAACCTTACTTTCGTGTGGACAAACATGCCCCTCGCTCTTTACCTGAACTAACTTTTTATTCTTTTTACCAATCTTGTAGCATGTAGGGCAATTAAAACATACATGATCATTATCCTTCTTGATTCTGTTCTGCGGTGTAGAGCAGATTTCGCAATATTGACAAGTGTGTCCCTTCTTAGGCACTTGACAAACGCGACAGGTATATCCCCCGCCCCTCCGCTTTCTTGGTATTTGTTCAGTTAGTAAGCTTAATGCGATCTCACTCCAATCCCCTGCCTGTAGACACTCATGTAAACGATCGGCCTTTGCTTGATCAATACGTTTCTCATCTAGAGCTTGATTGATTGTAAACTCTAAATCAGTGATCGATATTGCTGACTGAAAGGTAGCTGTTGCTTCATCATCATCATCATCATCGCTAACCGATCTCCGCTTCTTTCTTGAATGTTGGTTCGAGCTCATCTTTGATGGAGCTGGTGTATCTTCTTGCTGCAATAAATTGAAGGGCGGCATGTTCATATCGGCCTCATCCCTCCTCATGGGTACTTGTTCAATATCATGTTCAATATCGAGATGGAAGGAATCTAGATTATCGTCGGCCGCCATGGCTGTATGCTTCTTTATTTCAATGCAAGATGATAATACTACCAAGTGATCATTATAGGTAATCGAAGAGAGTGATCTTCAACACCTTTGATTTCCTCTTTCTCAACGTCTGCGATGCCCTATACCACGCTCAAAAGATACTCTAAATGTCCGAATTCCCGCCATGACTGAATTTCATGTGAACTTAGCAATATATTGTTTGTGCAATCATACAGGTTATAAGCAATCATACATGTATGATCTCACATCACATTGACTTCTTTCGTCAATCATGCCAGCATACCCTTTATAGATCATCATTTGGGATCCCTCGTTAAGGAGGCTCGATATAGCAGTTTCAATGCTCAAGCTCAATGAAAGATCTATCTATCTCGTTAGTGTTGATCCTGATAATAGTACAAGTGGCGCTTACGTCCCAAAAAGTAACATTGATTTGAAAGAGAGTAACATCGGCGCTCACACTTCAGCACATATACTGTCTTGCGGTTTCTAGTTTGTAGATGAGACTGTTTTGTTATTTTCGAAGGCGTGTTGAGTTGTCAACTGAAAGTGAAAGTTCAAGCACTGCAATGTCATCTCAACTCAAAGAACCAGTTCAACTTGAAGATCATCCTCCTCAGCCAACACAAGCCATTTTTATGGCTTTCAAGTCTCAACGTCAGCTTATATCGACATACATTCAACTACATCTTGAACATAATGATCACAAAACAAACATACAAGATGTTAATAGTACTTGGTAGTGTATTGTTTCCAATCGAGTCATAGAACTACTACTTGTTACAAGCTTTTCAATGTTGACATTATCCAATATGTATATTAATTGATTGTAGATTCAGACCTTTACTCATCAAAACTTAATACAGAGCAGTAAGAGGAGGGATATAACTTTTGGTCATTAAACGAGACTAAGACAAGATTCTAATCATAAACTGGAACTAATATCCACCTTCCTTCTTCAAACAAAGCTGTAATTTGGAGGCTTCGGATATCGATAAGCGAGGAAAACTACAAGACAAGCTCTGATTATCAATATTATGTGATCATGTCGTAGGTATGTGATACTTGTTGCGGCGACCTTTCTCTGTACATATCTAATCATTCTATACCCTTGCGTATCCTTGTATTATTCGATGTATATTGCGAGGTTGTACTTTTATGTGGAGGCTACTACTTACTACGATACTTCATATTAATCTGCTGTTGAGTGACACATGTACTGCAAAATGTTTTTACCCTTATGTTGCAATAAACAAAGATACGATTATCTCATCACAAACTAATAATATTCAATCTGTATGATATCTATCAACCAGCTCTCACATACTATTACTTATGGTCACCAGTACACTAGACATCTCCACAATCGAAATATCAACCCTTCATAGAGGTTTGAGCTCAGTTCCCGTTCAGCGATTCATGTAGTTGATGCAAGGACGTCACGTTAGACTGCATCTCATTGAGGTACCTATGGATATGAGAGAAGCAGTGATGTCTTATATACGCTAATGATTGCAGTAATAGTAGCGGTAGTATATTTATGTCTTCCATATAATTGCAATGCACTAGCATCGCATAACAAGAAGCCAATCCGACGCCGAATTAGATCAGCGATTGCTCCATGGTCTTTACCCTGGTATGAAGATGGGTTAAACTTTAACTGTACTGGTTGTGGCAAATGTTGCAAAGTGGACGGTGACGTATGGTTAGCACCGGAAGAAGTGGATAGTATCATGTCTCATTTAGGATATAGCAGTGTGGATGACTTTAGGAATGAGGTACGCTATTTTGCTTGTGATGTGTATACCAAATATCATACTCTGATGTGAGTGGTATGACCATTTGCTACGTGAACATAAGATGTGTTTTTGTATATCAACTCTGATGAGTGGTATGTTATTATCTCTGACTTAAACTATATCTCCTTTCCACCCCAATAGTATATAAGAGCTGAAGTATCACCATCACATAATGTTGATGACGATTCAGATCATTCGCAATCCTGGATGTGCCTAAAGAGAAAAGATGATGGGTGTACTTTTCTGAATCCAATTGGTCAATGCAGTATTTATGATGTAAGGCCGATACAATGTAGAACATATCCATTCTGGCCTTCAATAGTAAAGAATAAGCAAACTTGGGAAGATGAGGCAGTACTGCCTGATGATATAGATATTGAAGAGGGACATTGGACACCTGAGTTAGGGGGTTGTGAAGGAATTAGTTTAACAAACGAAGATTCAACAACACATGATAAAATTACAACAAATGCAGACGTTAAACAAGATGAAGAATCCACTATAGTACAACGCGAAGAGATAATATCAAAGATGAAAGCAGCAAAGAAGCATTGGAAGCGATTTCCAATCCAAGACATTAAGGATAAACAATGGTACTTATAATGAGCATGAAACGCACAATATGTTGGTTTAAGAGGGAGAACATGATGAACAATGCCGGAGTTAATGTTGATCTGACAAGAGTCTTCACGCAAGTCATCCCCTCACATCCTTACGAAGTGCCCTTTAGTTTAGTGGTACTTACAATGAGCATTAAATGGTATATTTTTATGTGGTAAAACGCACAGTATACTTATTGGTTTAAAAGGGAGAATATGAGTATCAATGCTGGAGGAGTATGTTGATCTGACAAATAATAAAAAGTCCTCATTCGCACCTCCATCGGTATCTTCAAGGATAGGTATCCTTTGTGGTATCCAAGACCTCTCCAAAATGAAAGTCGGGTTCGTATCAAACTGTCCAACTCACCTTCATCCGCGTCTGTTGTCAATGGTATGAACGATTGATATTGTCCCGATGAGATTTCGAACGATTCTAATAGCAGATCGACTTCATTTCCCATTAAGCTTGGCACGGACAACCAGCCACCATCACCACACTTTGCTGTGATCAGATAGAATGAAGTGACAGCTGACAGTATCATAAAACAAAAATAGACAACAAACACATTCAAATCAAACATGAGTGAAACAGATAACATCGAACAAGGGACGCCTGCACGGATGATCTTCTTCCAAAAGCTGCATACTATGATTAGCAATGAAACAAAGCCAGGTTGCATTGAGTGGTCTCTCGATGGCAAGTCTTTCATCATCTTAATCAAGGACAGGTTCACAAATGAAGTGTTACCTCGGTACTTTGGTAAGGCAAAGTTCACATCATTTAGTAGACGACTTAAACGCTGGGGCTTTAAACGAGGCGATGGTGGAGCATACTATCATGAACAGTTCCATCGAAATCTAATCTTTGATGACAACGATGACGTTCCGATGTTTGACTTTTCGTCTTCATCAGCAACTAACCTAAACCTTCCGCTCAAGAAGAGAAAATGGAGCCCGTCGTCTTCTCCACAGGAAGAGCGACGTGAAGATGTAATGGTAATGCCCCAAATGATGAGAGAAATCAATCGTCAGAAGCGTGTAGAGAAGAAGCAAGCGCTGAATCGTCCTCGATCAATAGATCAAGGTACGACGAATCAGATTATGAATACAGACCAAAGACTACTATCAACACAAGATTTGGCTGCTGCTCGTGCATCTCGTGGCTACCTCAATAATTCTAAACGTATGACGGAAACATCTCAGCAGGGCAGTCATCGTCGTTCCAATCCAGCATCTTACTCAAGTCAATTCCCTCGCACATATCGAAGTGATGGAATGAACCAACAACACCAAAATCCTTTGTACAGTGCATATACTAATCTCGAGAGGAGAGTAGTAGATGAGATGCTCGGCCGTGAAGAAGGAGATACCTTGATGAGAAGCTCCCCTATGTCTAGTCCTCATGACAACTCAGGTATTGGGAATAGAAATGTACAGCATCGGTCTCCGATGGATATGATTCATCAACAAACGCAACACAGATCTCACATCGAAAGGATGACGATGGTAGATGACGCTATTCGAAGAATGGAGAGAGGTATCATGATGCAACGAGATTCTTCTACGAATGGAAGAGGTTCTCATCAGTGGCCGCCTGGCCACAGTAGCGTACAGCCTAATATGACACAATCAATGCCCAACAACTCACGCCACACTCAGCCGTCATTATCTACATCCCAACTTGAAAGAATGAGGATGGAACATGAGATTGAACAAGCGCGCTTTCAATTGCTTGATCAAGCTCGAAGTCTTGAACGGATTCGGCAGTCGCAGCATCAAATGGACATGGTACACCAAACAACAACCCAACAACGTCGAAATGAAGAGATGATGATGTTAGCTGCTGAGTTGAGGAGGAGACAAAGACTGACACAAATGAGTAGGACTCAAGACCAGCCCGATGTGAGTACCAAACATAATGAGAAACAACAACCCCAATCGATGATGTCGTCTAACCCAGTTATGCCCAATCGTCAGCTACCACAAAGTAAGAGAAATACCCCATTCAACCCTGCTGCATGAGTGTTGTAAAGTATAGGAGAAAGAAAAGAAGATTTAGATAGGTCATAAGATATAATAAGATATAGCTGATTGCTTTCTATCTAGATTTAAAAGTTTAAGTATTCCATACTATAAGAAGGAACTGTATCAGTGTCTCCTGTTCTTGAAGTTGCTATGATACTCTTCGCCTTTGCCACCCGAGTCGTAGCCCTTGGAGAAAGGAATGAGTCTATTGTGTCCTTAATTTCACTGGCAAATTCTGACTGAGCCACTGCAGAGCGCAAAGATCGGTGAAACTTTTCCATTGCCACTCCTCCCTCATTCGTTATCGTTGAGATTTTCTCTACATGAGCATCAGTAAGAGCTGATATCCAATAGATAGTTCCCATTGACAGTGTAATAACTTGAGTTTCACTCTTCGTCGTATCGGTGTCACGAGTAGTACTGCCCAGCTTGAGAAGCTTTGAAAAGGTTAGCAACACTGTTTCCACTTCTTCTTTGGTCTTGATACTGTCCTTCATTGCCTTTGTCAAGAATGTATGATTGCACTTCGAGTATTTAACAATCTTTGATGCAACAGAAAGAAGAGCCTCGGATAGCAACTTCGTCTCGATTTTCTTTCGACTATCTTCCTCTGCATCTGATATTGCTTTGTATTGCTGAGAAAGTCTAGCTCCTCTATTGGTTGCTGCATCCGAAGAATTGCTAGCGTAGAATGATACAACATCTTCAACATTCACATTCCTGAGCATATGCCTAAGAATGGATACAAGTGCCACCTCGTGAATGTCATCTACATTGTCCAGCATGGCATTGATGATGTGGAACTTTCCAATGTCTTCTTCATTACCAAATGTCGGCGGGCAAGCTTTCAGTACTGATAAGAGGATGTTCCCACGATATAGCAACTGACCAACACCGTAATTTGCTCGTGATAAAATCACCTTCGTCTTCAAGATCTCGAGTATAACATAAGTAGCTTCTTGAACTGTCGTTTGAAACGTCTTCTGTCCTTTTATTGAGTCATCTGCTTTATAGAGCGTGAGAAGGATAGTAGTAGATTCTTTGAAAGCGATCTCTAGGAAGCCTTTCGGCATATCGCTAGTTCCCACTCCATCGCCTCTATCAATGATACCATTTACTAAACCCTTTTCGAGCTTGCCTCCTTCTGTTGCTGTTGCAATCAAGTTGCAGCTATTTTGATACACTTCCTTCCAACGGATCAAGTCTGCTCTACTGTTCTTCTTGCTTGACTTAGATCCCTTCTTACTCTTGCCATTTGTAACAGAAATATGTTTCTCATTATTAGAGTTCATTGTAGCATCAATCAGTTCTTTAGAAGAAGTGACCAATAACTTGCAAGCCTCATTTACTGCATTGTCGACTTGCCTTTGATGAGCAATATTAGCAGTAGCATCATTTGTAATCATGCTAGCCAAATCCAAACTTCCCTTTGTTATTATTAGATCATTTGTATCAGCTTTAAGTGGTGTCGATGTGGCCACGAGTCGAAGTGTTGCTGCAAGTGACGCACTGTTGGAAGTGACTTTTAACGGTGCTTGATCAGCTCGAGCAGTTATTCTTGTCGAACTCAAGTCAAGTTTGGAGTATAAAACATCCAACGATGACGAGGAGGTTGTCAAGAGAGCAACTGAACCATCTAACTCATTCGTAACCATGGAATGGCAAACTTTACCATTCAATATATTCATTGTTGACTGTTTATCATCATCGTCAACTCCCCCCTCAACCCAAGATATCTTTGATAGTTCAGCCTTTCTTTGATAATCAAGTACTCTCAAAGACATGACACTACTCTCCTTACCCTGCCCCTTCATCAACAAGGCAATAATATTCGGACCTAATTTACCGAATGAGAATACAGTTTCATGCTGTATTATCATATCATCATTATTATATGGTAGAGGAAATGACATCTTTGACTTGAGTTTTGAATTGAAGAAATCAACCGAAGTGAACATCCATCCATCACTGCTTTCCTCTTGAACATTCTGCTTCTTGTGCACAATTGATAATTGTGACAAGGGTGGTCCCTGACTTGACTCTAACTTCACGGCAACATTAGATGTTTCCAACTCTATTACATCTTGTGATGTATATTTCTCTAAATGAATCGTAGACGAATGTTTGTCACCGCGACCACCTCCTTTCTTACCACCCTTGACAGCAGCAACACTGCCGTAAACACGTACTTTATGAGTACGAACAGATACATTACTTCTATCCTTACCATTGGATAATATCACCGATTGAATGAACAGTGTGATACTATCAGACTTGGCATGATCATGTGATATATTTCCAAAAGCTCCCGATATACATGAATCCAATACCTTCTCATTCTTCTTCTTTATGGATGTCCCATCAACTATACGAAGTTGAAACTTATCATCAATTTGATTTGCAAATCGACTAACAATCCAGATGGAACCATCATCACAACATCCCGTGGCACCAATTGCCAATGTTTTTGTACTATTATTATTTGATCCACCACCACCGCCGCCACCACCCTTGGCCTTCTTATTCTTCTTTGATGATGAAGAATTAGGTACCGGTATACTAAATGGTGTTAATGACGTAGCGACCTTCCCTTTTGGTAAGTGTATCCGTTCCGAGATGATTTCATTCTCTATCGATTGCTTCTGTTGTTGATGTTGATTATGAGGGGGCTTACGCTTCTTACTGTTTGGGGTAGCACTGCCATTCATCTCTCCTCCATTCATCATACCACTAGCAATTCCTGTTGTATCATCAGGACCGGCCAATTTCGAGCTAGGCAATGCACTCCAAATAGCAATCTCACAACCAGAGTTACGCACACCATACAGTAGATTCGTTGATGGATGATATTGTACTCCGGTTGGGAGTATACCCGAAAATGTCTCACTGCCGCCTTCACTACTACTCGTACCCTCATTTGACGATGAAGTTGTATTGTTAGTAAGCGAAAAAGAGGAATCAATACCTGGTTTGGTAACATAACTTCTTGATTTGTTTTCTATTAAAGAGGAAGTTCTTGATGAAGACGACGAACCAATGGCCATGTCACCCTCATTATCCAAAAAGACAGCTCGATGAGTAGTAGTAACACAAAGCATAACCTTCTTCTCATCCTCTATGTGAGTTATAGACGGCGAGGTATCAAACGTATATTTATCCTTCCTACTAATACCAAAATTTATTGGTTGACTTTCTTCTACCTTTCGTCTCTTTTTACTACTATTCGATGGAGACTTATCATCTTCAATGACAACAAATTGTGCACCAAAGGATGATGCACTGCTTTCGATATCATCCGCCACGGAGGATAATGACTTTTTCTTCTTTTTACTAGATGAAGACCCGGGAGATATTGGAGTATTATACTCGAGGGTTGTATGTATTGTTTTCCAAGATGTTAACATGATGTTTAAGTTGATCTATATTTTATGGGGGTGTGATAAGGATACCGTATACTTTTAAAGATTGATGTGCCGGCTGTGATATGAAGATGTGAACAAACAAAGATATATATATAAGCTAAAATGTTCAAAATGGTATTATATATTGCAATCATTTACACATATGAATTTGCAATATACTAACCTTTTTGATTGGTAAAAAAAATCTATATACGGAAGAGGGAACTATGACCTCCAATCGCTAATAGAAAACCTCTAAAACTTAAACCCCTCAATAGTGAGGTTTAAGCAGAGATATATCCTGGCATAATTAGTATATTTATATGAAGATAGGTATAAATGACGATAGGTATGATAGCTGAGAGATTTAGAGTTGTTTGATTTTTTTTGTGGTCGGTGGTGTTTAGAAGACCATTATGCACTAGGTCCTTAGGATACCACAGCCTAAATGAAATATAAGCGCCACAAAACACATCGCCTTCATTCCTCATGTCGACTGTCAAATAGCACCTTCTCCTCGCCCTCTCCCCTTGCCATAAATTGAGCTATTCACTTGTTGTCGAGTAGTCTGTGTTCATATCATTTGGTTTGGATTCGTAATAAAAAGGATTGGTTGCAATGAATTGGATCTTTGCTTTTCTATCTGCTCTCTTGTTAGAGCAGCAGATGGTGTATGCTTTATCATCTTACTCCTCAAGAAATAGTGGAAGGAGAAGGTTGTATGCACATAGTACGTCATCATTTGCAAGTGCAATTAGTAAGAACAAGGTAATACAACCATCAACATATGCGGCATCGAATGATACACCAGACCTGATACAAAACCTAATAGAAACAGAAACAACAAACACAACTGATCAGCTGAATGGTTTAGATAGCGATGATATAATAAAACAACCTTCTCCTCCTCAAACTACGAAAGCAACACCCGAGCTGTACAACGTAGATGTACGATACAATAGACGATATCCATTAACATATGATGAAGCTACTGGACGGTATCTTGATGTCACCTCTCAAATAGAATCAGATACAACAAACAATAATAATAGAGGAAGGAAACGAAGAAGTGATGATGATTATACAATAATACAACATATACGACAATTCTTACATTCGGCATTCGTACCCGAGGGTGTATCAGACTCATATTACAGATTTATGAAATGGCGTATATTGCAACGATTTGTAAATGCTAATGTACACGTTATAGGGACGCAATCATTACTAATGGGATTACGGGGTATGCAAAAGAGTACTATAGCTAGTTCAGCTGCCAAGGGTGGTGCAGTATTAGGTGCTGCCGCGGCTACCAATTGGGTATTAAAGGATACACTTGGTAAAGTCGTTCGTATGGCATGGGCATCCAAGATGGGACGGAAGTTTGATCCCGATGCTAAACGATGGAGATTTAGAGCCTCGTTGATATATGCCTTGGGTAATGGATTAGAGGTCAGCACTTATTTACATCCACAATACTTTTTAGTATTGGCAATGTTGGCTAATTCATGCAAACAGATGAGTATGTTAACAAGTTCGGCTACACGGAATGCATTATATAATAGCTTTAAGAAAGTTGAAACGAGTAGTAGTAGTAGTGCTAGCAGTCTTCTTGCTAATGGGACAAATACCACAAATAGTAGTACAAGCGTTACTACTAATAGAAGAGGGAGTGGCGGATCAGAGAATATCGGGGATATAACAGCAAAGGGAGAGGCTCAGATTGCCGTGGTTGATTTGTTGGGTATCGCAAGTGGAATCTGCTTGTCTAGAGCAGTTGGTATATCGGTACAAAATGTGCTAACCGTTTGGATAATACTGCAGATTGCAGAAATCTTTTGTATGTATCATGAAATGCGAGCAATTGCATATAAAACATTCAACTTTGAGCGGATGTATACAGTTCTTGGACAGCTGAAATTAGATGAAGATGACGCTTCTGAAGTCAAAGATCAGGTATTGAATGGTATTGGCAACGAGCATCATAAGTTTAGTTGTATCCCTACACCCGAACAAATTGCTGCAAAAGAAAAGGTATTCCTACCACCCGATCATCTAGCACGACGTGCGATTGCATTTGGTAGTCCTGGTCGTTCAGCATTAGACCCAGAGGAACTTGATATGCTGATAAATGATGTTTTCAAAGGTGAAAAGTACTTCCTAGTAGTTGGTCAAGATCTAAAGAACCAACGAGGATTAAGTTCCTGGGTAAGGCAATGGATGAGAAGGCGCAAGACAGGGTGTACTATGAAGTATGATCCCCAAGAACAATGTCATATTGTACTCCATGCTGATGCAAACAACCTCGACATACTCAAGAGTGCACTTGCATTAGTTATTTTGAGAAAGAAGTTGGTCAAGAAAGTGAAGGAAGTAGATTCCTCAGACTGCTGTGATGATACCTCCCTAACATTGAGATCTAGATACTGTATGGATGTCCTTCGAGATTCTCGTAGAGACGCTGATGAGATCTTCCCTCAGTTATTGCGTGAGCTTACAAAACAAGGCTGGAGACCCCCACTACGATCCATGCTAGGAAGAGTATCTGCTAGAGCGGAGTGGACAATTAGAAAAAGATCCGAAAAGAATACTCATGCTAACAACAGTACCTCTTGAGCTATAGACTCGGCCAAGAGGTTCTAATGACACTAATGGTAGGCCGTAGTAAATAATAGTATCAATAGATAGATGATGCTTTGACAAAATGTCTATTTGTTATATACAATCAAGGTAATAGCATGGACTCCTATACATAATCGAGTCCCCTAAACTTCAACTCTAACATAACTATATGTGAATTAATCATTCACATCTAACTCTGATTCCTATTCTATGCAGCCGCACCTGGCTGAGTTGGTGTTCTTAATATGTCATCAACTGTACCGCATGATGTCTTCTTTTCTGCTGCAACCTGCTTCATGTGCTTTTGTGCCGCCTTCTGCAATAGCTTGACGACTTTTACTTCGGCATCCGAAGTTATAGCATATTCTAATGGACTCATCTCATCCTCATCTTCCATTGAGGCTGCAGATATACTGCCTGAGAGGAGAGCATGAACAACAGGAAAGGATGGTGGATCCCTTCTTAAGCTATCTCCCTCAAACAATCTACAATCTACATCACAACAAAAATGTAGCGGTGTCCGTCCGTCGTGATCTTGAATCTTACAGGCTGGTGGATATGCTATAACAAGGTACTTTATGATCTGTACCGATGCACCGACGCCACACGCAACGTGAAGAGCAGTTCTATTCAGTACATCAACTCTGGATGGAAGATCGGGAAGTATTCTAACCAACTCATCAACGACAGTTAGTGGAGGGTGCTGTCTAACTACAGCATGCAAGAAGGTCATACCATTAAACTCTTCAGATGATACAACGAGGTATGATAATGTTCGAAGGGCCTTCTGGTGTTGCAGTGCAAGGGTAGAGAAGGTTGCCCAGTCTCTTTGTTCGATGACATTGAGAAGTAGTGTGAGGTATGAAAGTGCATTACCAGACAGTGTTTGTTGTTGTATAGGTTGTGATGATGTTGATGATGAGGAGGAGGTGATTGGACTAGTCATGTTATAAGAAGTTAATGAACTGCCAATTGATGATTGCAATAATGATGATGGGATGATGATGATATGATATTGTTTGATTGCAAATATTATGTGAGCATCTCTACTATTCAACGAGCACTGTTTCCCGAATAATAAAATAAACTCCGCCTACAATCGTCCAATAGCCATATCACTTCGCCGCCGTGCATAGAGACATTCGGACGGATGATTGTCGATAAAAGTCTATTGAGAATGCTAAATAAATGCTGTGCACTGAATGAAGGCCTAAAAGTAGCTTCACCTTACGATCAAATCGCACATGGTATAGTAGCCCAGCTTGAAGTTCCTTATAAGTTCTAGAGTTATTTTTCCGACTTTTCTTTCCGGTTTTGGATAAACTGCATAGACGAAATAGCCTCTCTCTCATATTGTAAGCAGAGTCGGTTGCTGCTTCTTCATTAATTCTTTGATTTCAGAGGATATCCTAGACTTTCAGAGCATTGGATTGATACAGTATCAGACTTGTTTTAGCTAGAAGATGCAGCCAGACATATAAAGTTATCCCAACTCTCCTCTCCCTCCTACAGTTATATGTAAACCATTCCCTCTGTCTAGGACACGACCTGGATTTGCAGCATATCTCCCGTGCGTACCACTCGAGGAGTTATTACGCCTTGGGGCATTACTTGTACCTCCATACGTTTGAAATCTTCTTGTACCTCCAATACCCTGGAGTCTTGCTGTACCACTGCTACTACTGTTTGTATCACCTCTATTTGTAACGTTTTCAGGCAATGAGGTATCCAATTGACTTTCTGATGCTCTGAGTTTCCCGGCACTTCCAAATAGATTGTTGATGCTCTTTATAAGCACGTCGTTTTGCATCTCTTTCCGCTTTCGGTGCATCATGATAAGTATAAGTAGTATTGGCAGCGACTCTGCAAATGTATACTCCATTGTAATTCGTCTATACATGCTCTGTATCCTTTCATTAGGATCACTACTGTCCCCAACATATCCAATTGCATGCTGTGTGAGTAGTCCAAAGCGTACCAATCTGTCGATGAACATGACGGCTAACAGAATGAAAGTCCCACCAAGTCTAATTCCCAATGAACAAGAATTCTTCTGCTGCAAAAGTCCACATTGTATAGCTCTTATCATTAGAGCTGATGCATACAGCAATGATAGGAAGAGGAACGAGTAGATTGATGTCATCAGTATCCACAAATGTCTCTCACACTCAGAAAGAGGAGCATGTGGTATGAGCAGAGCTTCGATGAATATAAGCGTATATGATATTGATAGAATAAAATTCCACACCCGAAATGTCCTCTTTGATGCAAGTATGGTTCGTGATAGTCGAGCAATGGAAGTGCACAAATTACTATTCATGTTTGATGTTGTTGCTTCTTTATTTGCAGAAAGCTCCTTCTCTTTGCTACCTTCGGCAGTATTATTATCTTGCCCTTTCTTAACCTCGTTGTTCCCAGGAGGTACTTCCCTTGTTAAATTTTGTTGTTGTTGCTGATTTTCATCTACTTTTGCCACTGCAGGAGATCCGCCATCTGGTGTCAAAGGTGGAAGCGCTGCAAAAGCAATCTTTACACAAAAGATGACCAATAATCCTAAAGCTGATGCAAGCACAATATCTGGTAAGGTCTGACTCAATCGTAATAATATCTGCAAAATTGTGGATATATATGTTGGTATTGTTGAATTAACCGATTGGGATAAACATATTGTTTCCAAAGGGAGTAAAACAAATCTTGATAAGGTTGCAAATAATGTCATCTTGTAGAATAATCGTCGTGTACTGTCTCCTGAACTACCTCTACCACTAAACTTAGTACCTCCCGGACTGGTATAATATCCCTGCTGTTCCTCGGAGGTAGTAGTAGTGGTAGTATTCATACGGTTATCGCGATTATTATTCATACCTAATTGTGAAGAACGAGATGGATATAACAAATATGTTTCTTCATTAGGTGACCCACGTCTTGACGAAGGCGGAGGTCTATTATGATGATATCTACCACCTCTTCCGGGCGATAACGATCGAGATTTCAATCCATTTTGTTGATTTTGCTGCTGCTGTTGCTGTTGGCGTCGTAATTCCTCTTGTTGTGCCCATAGAAAATCTCCGACGAGTATTTCATACACAGCTATTGATGCTACTATTATGAAGCTACTCTCTGTCAATATAAATTCGGGTGATGCGAAAAGAGAACGAACCATATCTTCTTTTATTAGTATCTGATTATGTATGATTGATGATTGATGAATCTAACAACTAACAGGACATATGACAAGGATTCGAGGTAGTATTATGTCACAAATAAAATTTGATGTTTGTTATGTACTTTTGACTTTTGTATTGACGCTGCCTAAAATAATAGCACCACCGATTACTGATGTCGACAATCGTCAAGCTGCAAGCCTAGCGATAGCTCTTCCAATATGGCGGCAATAGTACAGCGGCGCTGCAACAACTCGATAAAGCCTTTCCCTTTTTTCCTTCGAACACGTGGAATATTTTTCCGGTATCTTGACCGGTTCCTTCACTAAAATAAATAAAGGAAATGAGGTCTATGAATAAATAGATCTAAGCTCTCTAATCAATTCATACTCATATTTTACAAAGTTCAATCTATCTATTCAGGGTACGCATTATATCTTGACCCTATCCTCCTTCACTACTTCAGATTGATTCAAACATAACCCTACTCCCAATCTTCCCTATTATTTTACTGGGTGTTCATCTTCTTCAATAGGAATATACTACTCAAACTGTCCTGAACAGACTTATCGGGTGTACTTGCTCCACTAGTTACACCCATAACTACCTCCTTATCCTTATTCTCGATATCCTCAATGAATTTCTCGGTAACAATCTCTCCTGACATGGTACGATGCGTGATGGTATTATCAGCACCGATACACTCTGCTTTGTTAATGTGGAAGGATCGGACACCAGCCTTCTGAGGAATTTCAAGAAGATGGGCAGTGTTGGAAGAGTCCCATCCGCCAACGACGAGGATGAAGTCAAGGTCCAGATCGTCAGCTGCAGTAACCATGTCACTGACTGCATCTTGTCGTTCCTATTGCAGTATCAAATGGAAGTATCATTAGATGAGAAATACGAGAAGTATAAATACAGGCAAATCATCAATACTCCGTCCACACATATACACTCTTACCTGCGTAGCATCACAAATGGTATCAAACTCATAATAATGATCATTTACATCGACTGGTCCAAACTTCTTCATCATGGTCTTTTGCAACATCTGGCCAATTGCCTTTGTTTCCTTCTTATACATGGTAGTTTGATTGGCCAATCCCACCTTATCCAACATGGTATCAGGATCAAAACCCTCACTAATGGCATTCTTAAAGTATTCAAGGAATGCAGCCTTATCTCCTCCATTGAGGATATAATCAGCAACCATCTCAGCCTCCTTCATATCCTTAACACAGATATATTCCTCACAGAATGACACCGTGGCCACAGTCTCCTCATGTGCATACTTGCCATGGATGATAGATGTTAATCCCTTACGTTGGTGTGTATCAACTGTATTCCATACCTTACTAACCCAAGGGCAGGTCGTATCAACAATATCAACATTCTTCTCATTCATCATTGTCATTTCCTCGAATGATGCACCGAATGCTGGAAGGATAACAACATCTCCATCACCCACTTTTGAAAAGTCTTTCTTACCCTCACCTAGCTTTTCAATAAATTGTACATCCATATCATGTAAGTTATCATTTACTTCGGGATTGTGAATGAGTTCATTCGTAATATGTACAGTCTTGCCAGGGAAATGTTCCACGGCCTCATATGCTAATGCAATAGACCGCTCGACACCCCAACAGAAACCAAAATCTTTCGCAAGATGTACTTTCACTCCATCCTTTTCTATAACAAAGTTATTCGTTTTAAGTTCATCTACTAATTGTGATTTGAATTGTTCATCCATACTCTTCTCGACATCATCACGAACTTCCTTGAAACCACGACGGTGGAATTGATCTGTTTTCATATATTTAAGACGTTTTTCTTTTTTCGTTGGTTTCTTCTCTGGTGGTGCTTCAGTAGAAGACATATAAAGGGTGTTGTGGGATACTACTCGTGTTGCTGTAGATAATTGTTGTTGTTGTGTTGTGAATGCATGACTCGTAGAAAGAGCCAGCGATAATACTATTGTTGAAAACTTCATTATATACTATTTAATTATATTGTATACGATATTAACAGGATAGATAGTGATGTATTAGTTGAAGAATAAGGTCAATAAGTTGCAGTAGAGAAATATTCCACTTGCTTGACTATCAGGATACCTCTCTAGGTTTCATCGTATCTTTTTACCCTCTATTTAGTTAGATTCTGCTTCAACACCAAGGTAGAATGATACCTTGCATCATCATAGCATTGCAAATCTTATCCTACTACTACCCTATATAAAATGAAATCCGCTTCTGCTATCATTGCCCTTGCCGGCTCAGCCGCTTCCTTTTCAAACCCTGCTCCTGTTGGACGTATATCAACAGTTCAATCCGCTGGACAGGGAGAATCAATTTTCACAACAGACGATGGCTTTGATCCAATGGGGTTAAGTAAGATGCATGAAATTAAGGGTGCTTTCCCAAACATGTTCCCCCATCCTCAATTCCTAGAGGAGGCTGAGATTAAGCACGGGCGTATGTCAATGCTTGCATGGACTGGAGTTTGGGCCGTTGAGAGTGGATTACATTTCCCCGGTGCTCCTGTAGCAGATGATTGGGCCACTGCCTTACCAGTTTGGGCACGTGAGGATCCTGGTGGATTCGGTGCCATCCTTGCCTTCATTATGATTGCCGAGGGCGAGAGTGTTAGTTGGGCTGGTGATAACTTCCGCGGTGTTAGTAAGAAGGTACCAGGTGACTTGGGATTTGATTGGATGGGTATGACAAAGAAGCTTGATGATAAGGCTATCCAAAGATACAAGATGGTTGAGAAGAGAAATGGACGTGCTGCTATGATTGCCATGGCCAGTTTATTTGCCATGAAGAGTATCCCACATTCTGTCCCAATCATGGACCTTCTTGGTGCTAACTAAATCGTGTATCTTCAATATGAAAGCATCTTTCTAATATCACACACATGCACACAACCACCCATCCAAAAAGCCCCACTCTCATTGAGACAGTTCACAACAACAACCATGTCTACTGTATGTAATACTCCCAATGTTGAACTGTCCATCTCACATCTTAAACGATAGATAAAACTGTGGAATACAAACTGCTTCCTTATGAAGTACTCCACAGATCATAAAACCAAGTAGACAAGACTGTTGTATATGGTGCGCAACCATGTCAAGAGTCAGCTGTCAGGTTATTGGGATATAAGAATTCTATAGCTAATGAATAATGTGAATATAGCGCAATAAGTATGGATTCGACTCTTGTCTCTCCAAGTATGTCATTACTCTCTTAAAACCTTTAGCTTTCTCTTACTCTTATCTTCGGTACTCTTTCTGTATGTTTAAGTAAAAGTACCCCGAGTCTGCTTGCAAATCTTCTATAGAGCTGCTGTTTCAGGTTACTCGTTCGGGTCTATCATGTGAGCAGTGAGATGGAAAGTTGCAAGGGCGTGAATGGTGACTCAATCATCGGGAGTCATTCATATGAACTCGCTCAGCATAGGTAATGGAATGGCAACGGAAGGCTGTAACCGGCATATAATGGGTGCATGGAAGATGTAACCTTTAAGGTCTAAACCAGAGCATATATAGCCTTGGATCCGACATTTATATTGGACCACACTTGTAGGGTTCTCAACTCAAGAGCTCAGCTCCACATCTGCAACATCAAAGACGAGAGATAATAGAGACATATAAACAAACTCTTTCTGCTGAACAATTCTTATATATAGTAGTATTTTTTATTTATTTCTTGATAACCGAGAAAGAGTATTTAGTCAACATTTGTCATCTCAGCATCATTACTCTTCTTGTTGCGGTTCTTCCTATCAAGTGCATTCTTCCTATCCTTGTCCATCTTCAACTTGGTAATAGTTAAGCTACTTGCTGGAATACCAACATTAACTGTAGCACCATTAGCCTTCTCTCGTGTAATCCTCTCAACGTATACAACAAACTTCTTACGGAAACAGGCAGTAACTTTACCCTCACGGGTCTTGTACATACCCCTTGTGATAAGGACTTCATCATCTTTACGAATGGGCATGGATCGGACACCGTGACGAGCTTGAAGTTCCTTTGATAGGTTTGCCGACATGAGTGTTCGGCGTGCCTCTGAGTGGGCTGTGAAGTGAGCCTTACGAGACTTACGTCTTGAGGATGAAACTGATGTCGAGTACTTCATCTTTTTTTTTTATGTTTTCTCAATAAATATATACACCAAACCTGTTATGATATACCGTCGCAGACGAATTTAATATATTTCCATATCAACAATAATATGCGGTGATTATATGAGAAAGGGGTAGATAAACAAAGCATAGGTGAGTTGCAAATCATATTAGAAAAGGTTAAATATTGGTTGTCAACTCTAAAAACATTCGCCGGCTGTGAGATCATATCAAAGGTAATGATAATTTCCCACATATCGCCTACCGAATATAGAAGTTAATATATTCACCCAGATGCTTCTAATATAGTGCTGCCGCCGTAATTGCCGTCGCCAAACTCCTTACCTTGCCGTCAAATTATAGTGGAGTTATTGCATGAAAATTTTACCTGTTACTAAATAGGATACCACTTGGGCCCGGCCCCGTGACTTGTACTACATGGGCAATACAGACCGTACCTTATTGTTGAAGTACGAAGATGTGGTGAAAATGGCAACAAGCAAAGTAACACCGCAGTAACAACACTCTAGCCACCATAATCGCGCCGCAGTCAACCGAGCTGGCATATATAATACAATAGGAAGAATGGAGGGCTTTACATCTAGCATTGCAACAAACAATATGTCGTCATTAATAGGCATATGTATACTTCTCCTTTCTTCTTCGACACATTGCAATGCATTTACAGCACCTATCTTTCAAGAATCAGCAGCATTACAAAAGACGGCACCATCAAAGACAAAAGGTATTGAAATTGAATTACCAGACTTTGATGAATTCTTTAATCGGATACAGATTGTTAGTCCATTGGCTAAATTGGCGTTTGAGGGTGGGGGTTCTGGAGAGGGAGGTGGATTTGCAAAAGTTGATGATACTTGTGAGTATTATTATTTATAAAGTATATCACTCCTTTTTCATATGCTGGGTATTGCAAATCATCTAATATCAATGTCACAACACATCTTATACAAATATTACAGCACCAGATGGATACAAATGGAAGAAGGTTGAGAAGAATAAACGCAAGATGGTACATTCTATCGATAAGATTGATAATTTCCAAGACTTGGGCCCACCACTGCTAAGATGGCGTGCATCCATGGAAGGACCATGTCACGGAGCAATGATGGCAGGTAGGTGCATATAAAGTGTTATCTCAAAGAGGCTTGCATTTTGCATTCATTCTTCATCTGACCTTATCTTACTCTATCTTCTCCTCTACCAATACAGACTTTATAATGAACAAAGAAAAAAGACAATCATGGGATCCACAGATTGATAATGTTGCCAACCTATACCCAATTAATGATTTAGATGAGGCTAATATTGCAATGAATGGCAAGTATGGTGATTGTGAAACGCTCGGTGTGGGATATACAAAGACGAAGGCTCATCCCATTGGTATCTCACCAAGAGAGCAGCTTACTCTTTGTGGTATACAAAACTTTGCAGATGGATCGTCTGTTATTTGGGGCACAGAGTTGGCTGATTGGCATGATCATTTATTACCAATCGGTGAGCGTGATACACGTGCACGATCACACTTATTCTGTATTGCATTGGTACCCACTGGAGAGAACTCATTTGATGCTGAGTACTCATTACAACTAGACTTTGGAGGAAATCTACCCCATTGGATGACTACAACTATTGTCATTGACTCTGTTAAGGGTATGTTTGGAAAAGCACAACCCTTCTTCATGGAGGGAGAGGGTGGCGAGTTAGATGAAATCATACAGGAAGAGAAGAAGCGTGACAAATTTGAAGATCGCAAAAGCATCTTATTTACTCCATAAATAATTAAGGAAGAAGAAGAAGATGACGGCATTCGAGAAACCTTGTCAGGGACGATAGCAATGTGTTAATCTTAAACAATGTATAAATACTTGAAAAAAGTAGCAATCCCTACGTCTCAGATACCCTAATAGGTATACTAAGCTTTGAAGCTCATTTGTTATTTGACTTGAGAAGTACATACCACTTACACCAGCTATTAGGAGAGCCACGACCAGGCCTATAACTATGAACGCCTTCACTTCTACTACTAACTCTTACTATCGACAATTTTGGTATCCTTTACTCCACCTGTTTTTTGGTATCCTTTGTTGACAACTCAAGCTGACAATGATGCTGACTACTGATAGATGCTGAACTATTATCGTATACTTATCCTTGTTTGGATTGCGATATCGGTTGTTCTATATCAAATAAATCATTGAAATATATAACACCTGTTGCGTAGCGGTAGTGATTTTGACACAATTGTTAAACACAAATTAGATAAAGACATTATGATCAGCTCTTCAAACAGAATTCTATGCTTGCTGGTCTTCTCTATTGCAAGTATCCTTCACCATGTCAGGATAGTATCATCATTTAGTATTAAACCTATCCGGGCAAATCAACTCTATGCATTGGAGAGTGGTTCAAGGGCATACCGACATACTACTAAACTTAAGAATGACAAATTATATCAAGATGATGACTTTGCATCCTTCAATGATTATCAAAATGAAGAAGGTGCAGATCTTGCAGCACAATTTTATCAAGAGCTTGAATATCGCGATATTACAAACGATGATACTTCGAAGGATATTAGTGCAGAGGTTGAAAGGGATACTGCAAATATGAGAAGCATTAGAAGGAATGCAAGTGACAGTGCATCAATTGAAAGAAGAAGAATCTCAAGTCAGAACAAGTCTACTTCAAATGAATCTCTATTAGAATTCCTTTTCTCTTTATTTGCTCCTTCACAACCACCACAGTCAGCTGGATTATTCTCAGGCCAAGGCACAACTGTATATAGTACACGTTCAATAAAGGCTGAAATACAGATATTGGAAAGCACAATAAAGAACAATGAAGAGAATGAAAAGTTAGAGATGGATAAAGAGCAGTTGGAAGTTAGGGTACGCTCAGTACTAATATCATTAATTGTACTCTCGGCTGCTTATATAGCACTCGAGACCGGGGATCTAGACTCAGTCGGTACTTTGATGAATGATATATCGGAGAGTTTGTCTAGTATTATGATTAGTGAGGGTGAACCTCTCCTAGGAGATGTTGCATCAGAATTGGCTACATCTTTGGTGGATGCGGCCAAATCAATTGAAACATTAGGAGGAGATGCTGCATCAGAATTGGCGACATCTTTAGTGGATACCGTGAAATCGATTGAAACATTTGCTTTACTTTAATATAAGTGCTCCGAGGGTGTATAGTATGTTATGAAGAGGGAACAGTATGAAAGAGAGAGAGCTGTACTGAGTGTATAAATGTATTAGATCTGTATAATAATCAATTCTAGTGTTATTGAGATCATGCTTTATTACAGTTAGGTCACGACCTCTATTTATTTCATCTTCCCAACACTCCAAGGGAGGTTCACATCTTTACAATCCTTTCTTTCTATTACAACATACACAGGACGAATCCCAAGTTATCCTTTACATCGAACTAAGACTTCTTTCATCAGCTATCAAAGTCGCAAGGTATATATCTATCACAAAATGGCAGGTAATATGTAGCATTTAAGCTAATGTATCGGCAGTTAGCCTGACATTTTGGCGAGAGTTCTTCTGGTAAAGAAGAGCACTGACAGTAGCAAGAACTACAGTAGTCACCGCAAAGATGCCCGCAAAAGCTTTAGCTGGTACATTTGCGTTTACACTGGAGAGAATACCAGGACTCTTCATGTTTTCAATGAAGGTACATGCACGGTTATCTTGGTACATGTATCCAGGAAGACTCTGCTCGCACTTGCCAGCGTATTGGTACAATGTGGCGCATGATTCGGTAATCTCATCGGCATCTTGTTGGTCATAATAGTTCTGGTATTGAACATCAGAGGGCTCCTTGCATGAGATGCACTTGTTATCTACGAGGGACTCGGAGCTGTAGGGGATGGACACACCATAGTTGAGAGCTTCGTACATGCCAGTGGGGGCTGGGATGGAACAAGTTTCTTCGCTGAAGGTGGCAAGAATGATACTCTTTCCATCTTTGGAGCAAGCTGAATATAACAAAGATAAGGCAGAAGAAGAATGATTAGAGGTATGCTGGGCAAAAAGAATACATTAAAAAAATGTCAACAAGACGGCAAAACTTACTGGGTCCAACGTATAGCTCAATTTCTTCCTCATCTTCAGCCTCCTGTTGTTGCTGCTGGTAGTAATATCCATTGCCATTCTTCATCTGCTGCATCTGCTTCTGGTACTGAGAAGATGCGCGGTAGTTCTCCAAAGTTTCATTGTCGATATCAACTTGAGAACACTCAAGAGCTTCATAAAGATCAAAGGATTCCTCCTGCTGGCCCTCGTCTTTCACGCAAGCCTCATAGCTAACATCCCAACCATTCTTAGCCTTGGCGTTGTCATAACAAGTTGACATACATTCATACCTAGATTGGTAGTTGTAATTATTCTTATCGTCACCACAGGAACAATTCTCCTTGACAATCTCACAGGCAGATTCAATAGCGGTCATCTTGGCCTCCATTACGGCCTTGACATACTCGCCCATGTCAACAACGTAGTCGGCACAACCCTTGGAGGATCCCCATCCACCGCATGAACTCGAGGGACAAAGTTGGAAGTGAACTTGCTTGTTTTGGTACATACCGGTGTAGTCCTTGTCAGCTAGCTTCCTTTCGGCGTTGTTCTGCTCCTCCTCCTCATCTTGCTCCTCCTCCTCATCTTGCTGAGCTTCCTCTTCTTGAGCTTCCTCTTCTTGCTGCTGCTCTTGGTTATCGTAGTTGTAATAATTGTTGTTGTTACCACCTTCTTCTTGGGCATCGTAGTTGTAGTAGTTATTGCCATCGGCAGCGTCGGCGTCGTTGTTTGCAAATTGGCCACCGTAGTAATCTTGACTGGCGTAACAGGAGTGGAACTTGAGAGAGTATCCAGCAACCCATGTTGCGTCAACATTTTCCTCTAGTTGACGTTGACCACCGAGACGACGGGCCTTTGATAGGATACGATTTCCAGTTTTGGAGTTGGCCTTGATATCAGCATTGGGGAGAACAGTTGTCTTGGCGGAGACACCGACGGCGAGTAGGGCAAGAGATGATACCTTCATGATTGCAATATAGGTAGTTGTTGTGATGGAGAGTTGGATATGGTTTGTGATGTGTGCGAGCTAGAAATTTATGATACAGTGGTGTAGTAAGGATCTTAAAGCGTTGGGTGTTTCTTCTAACGCTCACGCCGAATCTAAAGCTATGCGTTGAGTAGTGAGTAGTAGATGATGATGAAGTAACAATCATCGTGAGTAGATCGAGTTACTAGATCTCTCTAAATAAGGATACCCTTTCAAAGTTGAATAAATCGCCAAATCCGTTTTCTTTATCGTACTCTTGCGCGCGTTGCAATCAGCAATCAGTACAACTCGGAACATCCCTTAGTCTAAATTCTCTAGTATCAACTTACTGGAACTGGTGTCATCTAGATTTTCTAACGATTAATACCAAATAATATGAATCCATCATCTTATGGATATGATAACCCATACAGCAGCAATAATAATGAAGAACAACAACAACAATACTACAATGATGAGTACTATGGAGGGCAAGAAGATGACTACCAATATGGTGGAGGGTATACCAATGAACAGCAACATCAACAGTATGAACAAGAACAGTATGGTGGAGAGTATAATACTGAAGCAGCAGCAGAAGAAGTTGTCGATCCAAACTCACCATTTTATCCATTAAATCAATCCTTTATTCCACATCCTATTGATACCCCTGATAGCTATGGTCAATACAATACGCAGGGTGATCCCATTAGTGCTATTTCCATTGTAAATAGTAGTAATGCCAGTAGTAGTAGTGGAGATAAAGAAGAAGAAACTCCTGCATTAATGTATGTAGCAAGTCATACCTGTATTCAACGTGAACAACGTTCAGGCGGACAACAACAATCACGCCGTGCAAGATCCAAGAAAGATGTTACCTTGGATCGTGGAAGTAGATTAACTGTATTATACAATGACGAATCAGAGCATGCGGCATATGGGAATAAGAGTATGTATTCCAGTTTTGTTGGACATGCCGAGGCACCACCAAATGTATTAAACGGGTTGCATTCCATATTATTTGGTGGTGGTCGTCCAATTGTTGAGAAGAATACAACTGGAAGTAATAAGGCACGTCCAAGTCATGCTTATGGTCCATCATTCGGCCCTGCAAGTTTCACACATCATAATTCTACAAACTTGTTTAATGCTATATCTATGACAAATTCGGCCCGTTCCGAAGACAAGTATTGTATGGGCATATCATCTATCTTTTCAGTAACGACACCCTATCTTGGTACGGGAGGAAGACTATGTTCTGTTTCACCAAATGGTGTGAGGGTACATACACGAGGAGGGATGATTATGAGTTCTAGGGAGGACTTGCTAGTCGGCATGACATGTGGTCAATTAGCTGCCGGAAGCACCAGCTTTGCCACAGTTTGTGGGATGTCATACAGTAAAGAGGAAAGTAATAACAAGCGTGCCCAGCATGTGCACTGTGTAGATTTGGAACGAGATATAAAGATTGTTAGTTCTCATACGTTGGTTCCAAACACAAATAGTAGTAGTAGTGACGCATCAGGTTATATGTGTGTTGCTGATATGGCTACAAATATCGAGCGAAATAATATTGTTGTGGGGTGTAGTGATGGAACTATACGTCTATTAGATGGTGAACGGAGGAATCAAGAGGTTGCAAAAGCCAAGGCATATCATGGTGGTGTTGCCAAGGTGGCGGTGTATGAGGTGAGAATATCTCTTCTTTGGCTTTATTTCTTCCTGTTGTTCCATTTCCTCTTACTTATTAATGCACTCCTTCTTTACTATAGAATCTTATTGCCGCATCGGGCTACTCATCGACTGGTGTGTCATCACCATCTTCACCACTCCCTTATCCCCATCCTGCATCACATGTTCTAATCTATGATGTTAGATATCTAGGCCGAGGAGGTGTCACTCATAATGTGTTCTCTGGGGGGCCTCGATTTGTTGACTTTCTACCTGATGGCAATCTACTTGTCGGTAGTGGTCAAGTCTTTGGTTCATTTGAAATAATCAAACCCTTTGAACAACATGCTTCTCATGCGGAGACACAATTCTTCCAACCAGAACTGACTACTGGTGAGTCGATGACTACCGTAGATTTGTTTGATGAGGAGTTGTACATTGGAACATCGCATGGTCGAGTTCTTCAATACGGAATGACAAACCGTGAAGAAACAACTAAACATTCAACAACGGCAGTCAATACGGAACAGCTTGATATGCCACCATTTGTACCATCACCACCAAAGCTGTCTATTGATGCAACAGTTCTATGCTCAGATGCCAATGAGCAGGTTATCCAGGGATATGATTTGTTTAATAGGTATGCCATGGCATCCAAACCCCTACTATCATCGAACAAGTCGTTATTGCACCAAAGATACTCGCGAGCAAAAGCTAGTGCCACGACGTTGGGTCCTTTATCTCGACCTCTTGTGCCTCCCTCAAAGCGTTGGCTATCAAAGAAGTTGCTTACTGAGTTGAATAATCTTCCAGGGAGAACGACTCAGTCTAGAGGAGAAAGGGTATTTCCAACTGAGACTATTGGCTTGGATGGATTGCTAACTTCTGACGAGGAATCCAAAGGAGGAAAGAAGATGACGTTACAGAATCCAAACAAGCTTATCTATAGCAAAGAAGGATTTGTTGCTGCATATGATGCGTCTGCAAATCCCCGAAAGAAATTAATTGATGCAGTTGATAATGAAGATGAAGAGACTATACCAAAACGCTACCGACTCTTCGTTCGGCCACCGTTTTACAAGGTTACCAACTTTGATTATACCCAATACAATGATAGCCTAACCTTCAATGGATGGGACTTTGCTGCCTCGTTTGCCAACTCATTTGCATGTTCTGTCATCACAATGCTCTTTCATGTGGAAGAAGTCCGTAATATTGCCCTTCAGCTTCAATTATGTAGCAAGGAGTTGTCAATTGAGCCGGGTGTATCAGTTACAGCAGAGCTAGGGCTACTCTTTAATCTTATTGAAAGTCTAGTATCGAATGGAATGGTCCAACCTTCTTCTGAGAAAAGCCAGGTAAAAGCGTTTGTGCCAGCCAACTTTATATCAACCTTTGCACTCCTCCCTGAAGCAACAAATCTGGCACTCCTTGATGGAGTTGCAGGTGCAGCAGAGATTGCGAGGAGGCCCGAAGCCTTCTACAGGTTTCTCATGCAATACATTGAAAAAGAGCTCGACAAGCTGTTATCTATTTCTCGCATGAAACACTTGTTGTCCTTTCAACCTGATGCAGAAACTTCAACTCAGGGACATATAATTGACCAGATGCAAGGGATAAACTTTCTCTCTATCATTGAATACACGGATGGCAAGCCCAAGATATCAACCTCGAGAGATCTAACATGCAACCTGTCTTACAATACTAGAACTAAAGTTACCAGATTTGGAGAAATCCTACGATTCAGTCTTAACAAGGATCAAAGATTACGTGCCTGGTGTGACGAAACACGCTCATACGAGACTGTGATCCAGAGAAAACTGGCCACAAGTTTGCCTTCGCTGTTATCTCTATCTTGTTGTTGTGCTGGTAAGAAGGTGGATACTGATGGTTTACAACTGTGGCAACAGGAGGAGAGTCGTAATTTCTTGCCCGAGTTTATTGAAATTCAGATTGAGACAGATAAGAGTATTACAGTGAAAGAACTTGCTATGAATAATGAAGGTGTAGAAGAATGGGTCAGCTTTGAGCAGAAACTACCTCTGCCACCCTCTTTTTTTGAGGAATGGGAAAAGGAGTTGCCACAAGAGTTGCCTATCAAGAAGTCGTACCGTCTAGATTCGGTTGTATCGTTCGTTCGATCCAACTCAGATGCTGAATCTAGTGATACTGCACAAGGTGAAGGGCATCACATTGTTCATGTTCGCACACCTATTGATTTCGAAATGAAGTCGTTGATGGACCAGCTACGTCAAGTAGAGAAGTGCCTGGCTGAGAAGGAGAAGGAACAACTGTCAACTGCGGCCAATAAGCCAATTACTCTAGTGTCAGGTATCTCTTTGCACGAACGTGCAGAACACTTGAAGGAGGAGTTGCTGAAACTCAAAGCTCAAAGAGAAGACAAGAAAGCAAGTGATCAATGGTTACTTATCAATGGATTTGTTGTAACAAAGGTAGAGGCTGATGATGTGCGCTCGTTCAATGCCAAGTTTAAGGAACCGTAAGTTGTGTCTAGTTTTATCTGTTACAAGTCTTTGACACATACTCACAACTTATACACATACATCTCTTACAACTTCATATAGTTCTATTGTTCTCTTTCGTGAAATCACTGATGACAATGATGCAGTTATTGTTGATCCCAGTAAAGAGCTATCGTCAGTGCTTGTTCAACATGATCCATTAGTCCCAGTTAGTGTGATGAGGACATCATCGATATCTAACATGAGTGGTCATGATACCAAGCTTTCTTCTTCTGGTAAGTTGATACGGGCACCTCTTCTTATCTTAATGACTGATTTGCGAGTCTAACAACCTCTAACCACATGTTCTTCTTTAGATTTGCAAAACCTTCCTTCCAAGGGAGATTTAGTAGCAATTGATGCAGAGTTTGTCTGTGTTCAGCAGGAGGAGTCGTTAATGTCATTCACAGGCCAAAAGGAAATGATGTGTGAAGCTAGGAATGCTCTTGCTAGGTTGTCCATCATTAATTGTCGCACAAATGAAGTGATTATTGACGACTATGTTCTTCCAAATGAACCAGTTGTTGATTATTTAACGAGGTTTAGTGGCATTCGTGAGACTGATCTAGATCCAAACAGTTCCCCACATCACTTGATAACTCCCCAAGAGGCTTATCTTAAAGTTCGTCTACTAATGGAAAGGTGAGACATGCTTTTTCTTTTGTTCCAATTGATGAAGAAAACGTTGAATCTCATCTTACAATACATTCATTTATCATACATTGTGAATAGGGGTTGTATTTTCGTAGGCCATGGACTAAGCCAAGACTTTCGAGTCATCAATATATGTATACCACCAAATCAAATTATTGATACTGCAGAGATTTATCACCAGCTCAATCAACGATATATCTCGCTTCGATTTTTGACAAACTATGTCCTTGGAAGAGATATGCAACAAGAGGTTCATGACTCAATTGAGGATGCCAGAGCTGCATATGAGCTTTATAATAAGGCTCTTATGTTGAAAGATGAAGAAAAGTTTGATGAGTACCTAAATCAGGTATATACCGACGGGCACAGAACTCAATTCAAACTGGGTGTAAACCACGATAAAGAGTAGGTAGCATCCATGTAGAATGGTAGATTGTCAGTAGTATTAGGAGGGGGAAAGAAAAGGAAGGAAGGATTGACTACTATTACTCTTCAAATTGAGTAGATATAAAGATAGAGGTAGACTTTTGTAGATATAAAGATAGGTAGACTTTTGTAAACAAAAGCCACTGAAACCAAGCAACACCATATGTTGTATTGGAGATTCTCTTTGTCTTTATCATCATAAGCACCCTCATTATCATACATACCAATAAAGGATACCTACCCAGCTATCGTACGAACTAGCCTTGAAGTCAAAATCTAACAAAATCCACACAAATAAAAACCCTAACAATGGTGAGGCGTATCTAGTTGTTTGTGTTGTCTTTGGGATTGTGTTTAGGATGTGGTTGGTTGGTTGGTTGGTTGTAGTTCAGACATTTAGATTCATTCCAGGAAACGAGCGAAGAGAAGGATATAAACTCAAAAAAACAATAACATTATGAGAGATTTATCTTAGAGTAGAGTTTCCCTTATCTAAGTTGCAAGCCTCTAAAGGATCTTTATTATCTATGGACGATGGCAATATTAAGGATAAATGTGTGTCGATATTGAGGAATACGTCATATGTACTTGGGGAATGTTATTTTATGCAACAATATTATATATACTCACAAAACAACCCATTGATCATGTTTTCAAATCACACAGTACAAGCTTGCTATTATTGCCACCATTATCGGCTCTGCCGCTGCATTTACTACATCCTCCGTATCCAGAGTACCATGTATATCTAGTACTTCATCTCTTGCGGCGGCAAAATCAGCAGAGGAAGATCTCGGTAGGTGTACACAAAACAACAGTGGCAGTGATTATGCTTATACATACGTACTTTGCTTATGAACCACTCTCTATTATCCTCTATCTTTTATAGAATTAACGTTAAAGGTAATAATGGATAACTTGGTGGATGATGGTGCTGGAATTGATGATTCAGGTAAGGTGTTTGTGAATATATTGAATAAATGAGGTTCTTACTAATAATTCTAACGAAACAACAACTGCCAACATACGGTTTAGATGATGATACACCAGATGCCCCTGCTCCTGCCGCTGCACCGGCGGCTGAATCTTCTGCTCCTCAACTAACTGATGCTCAGAAGCAGTTTTTCGGACTATAAGAGTGATTGGTGTAAAGAGACTTCCTTAAAGACACAACAATGTAGATTTGAGGGGAATCTATCACGATTATATCCAACACAGCTATAATTATTACAATAGAGAAATCGGAGGCGAGGGGTGAATAAGAAACTAATCTCCAACATTTCATATGGGCAAATAACACCCACAGCGCTAATTAAAGTGGGCAAACATCTCATACAACTTTAAGAGCAAGTGGTAATAGGCCTTTGTTCAATACAATTATAATGAAACTTAAGTTTATTATAAAATGTATTCAATGCTTAAGTTGACGTCGTCTTGCTTATCTTTAATATACACTAACAGGTCAGAAATGAGATGCTGAGAGTATGTACGAAGTCGTCATGTTCAATCACAGTACTTTCTATCCACATCCTCTACATCCAGACACACATTCAAGCTTGCATGTTTGTATTTGCGAGTAAGCATAATCTACATGCAGCTGGACAATTATCAAGCATAAAGCCTCTATTTGTTTCACACTCATTTACCGAAGTCCAGAATGCACATAACTCATGATCGTTTTTACATCTTCTACGAACATGTTCATACTCTGATCTACTTAATACCTCCTCTTCAAAGTACGTATACATTTTTCTCAATACATTTCTTATTTTCAACTGCTCACTTTCACTACCTGTGATGCGCTGTTCAACTCCTAAATCCATATCAAATGCAGATGCAATCACATTATCCGAAGACGATCCATTAATGGAAGATGATACCGCTCGTCTAGATGCCTCTGGATTATCAGTGCAAATATATGTGTGGTATGAATCAACTGCAATACATTTTGCGTCTTTATTGGATGAGTAGGTTGGTGTTGCAAATAAAAGTAACGTTATTATTGGTAATAGATGGAAGGCCATCATGGTATGATACTATATTGTATTGGTGTAAATATTTGGTATATGGGTAAGATATCGGGTAAGATAGTCCACCCCGTTAACCACTCGGCACAATTGAGTTTTTGTTTGTTATTTTTGTATATACCTAAATAATTCTCTTCATAAACTCAGACCGCGCAATCAGAGCACAGCCAAATGCCGACCGATATTGACTGATCCACAATAGTATAATATGCAGAATACTTTTTCTAATAGGAACCTGCAATGATAACAGAAGTTAGTAGTGTAGTTTACTAACTTAATCCTCATTATGGGTTTTTAACTAATAGGTTGTTGTCCCTATGTCGATAAAAATCCTATCAATTCTAAAACAATAAATCGAAACAACCTCTGACCTCCTCTAACCTTATTGCAATTATTAATCAATTAAATATGTTTGGTGAATCTCTAACAATCGGTAATGATATACTCGATATCGGGTCACAAAAGTATGACAATCAGAGTGATCAAAGAGCCATCGGAAGTGGTGCTATGATACCCAAACTTGCTCTTGGCGAGCCTGGACAATTTGAGGTGCCTAATGTTGCTGATGTAAGTGTTATGATATATGTATTATAATGTGGTTATTATGTTTTATAATATCATTTAAATATCTTCCTTGGATGAGTCTGCTTTGCACGTTTATTTATTTTCACGGCTAACCATTTCACATTTATTTTATCTTTTATACTGTTTGTTGTTTATTTATGTCGTTATACACTGTGCACACAACATACATATAACAATATTAATTACCTACGACAACACAACAACAGCCCGCACACTTTTGCCGTAATAACTTTGCATCCGCCTGTGGTAACAGTGATCAAGGACAGACAGTTAAATTTGCCAAGGGTACCACAACCCTAGCTTTTAAATTCAATGGTGGTATTATTGTTAGTGTCGATTCTCGTTCAACCATGGGTGCCTACATTGCCAGTGGTACAGTTAAGAAAGTTATTGAAATTAATCCATTCTTATTAGGTACCATGGCTGGAGGTGCTGCCGATTGTTCCTTCTGGGAACGTAATTTGGGTATGCAATGTAGAATGTATGAACTTCGGAATAAAAAACGTATTACTGTTGCCGCAGCATCAAAACTCCTGGCTAATACAATGAGTAGTTACCGTGGATATGGATTAAGTATGGGAACGATGATTACAGGATGGGATGAGACTGGTCCGCAATTATATTATGTAGATGATGATGGAACTCGTTTACATGGACGTTATTTCTCAGTTGGTTCCGGATCGACGTATGCCTATGGTGTACTCGATACGTATTACAGGCCAGATTTGACTGTTGAGGAGGCCATTGATTTAGGTAAACGTGCTATTTATCATGCGTGTCATCGTGATGCCATGAGTGGTAGTATTAATAATTTGTATCATGTAACAAAGGATGGTTGGATTAAGATTCATGCCATTGATGTGAATGATATGCATTACGAGTTCTTGGAAGAGAAGAAGAGTGCCATGTCTTCCTCATAAGTCGTTTTGGGTAGAAGGCGATGAAGAAAAGGGTGGAGATTGTTTATTGCAGGTAAATCCCCAGGGTTACTATATTAGTGCTCTTTGATATTGAACAAGCTTAGTTTGCCTTATGCAGTAGATTAGCTAGATTTACTTTTGAATAGAACTGACTATTCCAAGGACTGCATTGAATAGTACGAGCCAAATTGCCAAAGAGGTCAGCGGATTCAATGATCTAAATTTTGCAATTGACTCTTCAATTCCATTGCTTGCAATACTCTTCAACTCAGTTTCAAAAAGTAAATGAGCGTTTCCTGGTATTATATTGACGCCTCTTTCACCATATGCTAGGCGAGGTGGTATTTTTAATATTCGTTTCCCACCCACCTTCATACCGATGATACCCTGCTCCCATCCAGGTATAACTTGTCCTTCACCCAACTTAAACGATATCACTCCACTGTCGAATGTTTTGTCATCGGCCATAAGTTTCCCTGTGTATTGTATTGTTGCGAATGATCCAACCTCTGCAGTATCTCCTGTTCCAACTAGTATATCATCAAATGCTAATTCTTGTTCATCAGTTTGTGAATACTTATCAAATGATGATGATTGATACAACTTGAACTTAGATTGTTTTTGCTGTCTGTTAATTTGAACAGGAGCAAAAGCCGTACATTGATAGCCAAGCAGCAGAATCAATAGAAGCAGAAAATGGGGAGAGTTCATCATCATATATGCAATACCAATTATCTAATGATTGGTGGTAGATTATAAATACAAAATATTATGAGAGTTTGCAACATTTGTGCACATCTTATGCACAATCAAATAGCCAAACAAGCCAAGCCTAAACAACACCCCGTGTCGATATCACCTTACCTACTCTATAACTCGCTGCGCTTCTTTTCCGCCGAGATTAAAGTGTTGATAGTATGTAGTGTTGGGTTTGTTTATCGGCATGCAACTAACTCTTTCAAAAAACTATCTAGATATGAAACTTCTACCTCTTTAAGTTTCTAACTTAATAACTTTCATTATGCGCTAAATAACCAGCCATACTTGAACTTCGACGGCCTGGCTCCTCAAAGCAGTGTTTGTTCCTTTAACAACACTACTATGTCGTCTAATGTGGGATATGGCGGCAGCGGCGGCAGCGGTGGGCCCTCAATCAGTGGAGGTGGATACCAAAATGAAATCACCGAACAACAACAAATTGAGGAAACCGATAATAATTCAATGACCATTGATGAAATGCGTCTCCTCCATCAATCAGCCCTAACCCAAGCAGAAGCCAAACGGACCGAGTTGCGATTAGTACTAGCCTCACGATATCGTGAATTAGTAGGATCAAGTGATGAGGTAATACATATGAATGATAGGGCTGAGGAGTTACATGATTTAGTAGTAGTGTTGCCTGAATTAGTTAGTGAGGTTTGCTATGCTGCTGATAATGTTAATAGTAATGGTACTATTGTTGATAATAATGGTGGGGCTGGTAATGGAGAAGGTTCATCTAGCAGAAAGTTATTCTCCGACTCAGGTACTGAATCTCAACAACAAAATAATGAGGAGGCTGATCAAGAAATAACAGATATATCAGTAATACGGACTGAGTTATCAAGATTATCACGATTAATACATCAAAATCTTGATGTTAATAATGTACACGGAGCGGCGGCTAATCTTATTGCCTTATTTGATATTATCTCCTCTTGTCAACAAGAGAATAGTTCAAGTAGTGAGAAGGATCTATATCCATTGGCTACTGCCCTTTCCTCCAACAATAAGACTGTTGGGTGTTGTAATATTCCAAAATCAATAAAGATGAATCCATTATTGGAGGTACAAATGAAAATGATATACCTGCATATACAGACTTTGCCAAGTAGGACTGTTAAGTTGGCACGTAGGACATTGCTCAAGTCTGCTGCGGGAGTGTCGCCGCCTAATGGTGGTGCACAAGTCACGGCTGCGGCATTAAGCGCATTGGACTTGCTAGACATTCATCCATCCAGAGCTAGCAACAACGAAGAATCAACACGTGCTACCAAACTGATTGATTTATATTACGAATCCAAGGCAAAGCTGCTTACCAAGTTATTAAACAAGCTTACATTACCATCCACTTCTTCTGGGAGTGCATCATCAACAACAGTAGATGCCACAAGTGTTACAAACCGTGCAGAGATTATACTATCAAAGATTGTTATGATATTACAATACGATGTCATACTATATCCATATCAGATATTCGTATTACGAAAGTTTGGTAGTGAAAGTGATGAATCAATAATGTCAACATTACCAAAGTTTGATCCACATTTGTTAAAATCAAAAGCATCCCGATTCCTAGCGGCACATTTACCACTAATCCGTACCAAGGTTAAATCTGTATTAATGATTATAGCTGGTACGACTGCATCCAAGTTGGGACAGATACGTCAAACGCTATATGATAAGACTGATGGTCATGAATGTCGTGCTGCATTAGATAGTAGTGGTGTATGTACATGGGATGATGCTGTTAGTGGATTAGTGGATGTGCGTGTTGTTAGTCACGGCACTAGTACGACATTTACTACTAGTAGCAATGATGAAGGAGGAAAGACAACAATGAATGGTTCATCATCCTCATCGGCAACGACACGTCGATTTTCATTATGGGGTGCATTATTCTCAAACACATTCTCCTCATTAGTACATTCATTACTAACATCATCATTCCATTCAGTGCATGTACGTGTTGTGTCTACACTCCGTACCTCATTGGCACGTGCACCACCATATACTGTCATGTTACCGCATGAGGCACATCGGAATGCATTACGTATAGCATCTGACTTGGATGTGTCGTTACGTCGAGTTAGTGATGATGCACATGAATTGTTAGTACATGCCGAGGAACGAGAGGAGAGTGAACGTCGATTACGACAGAGTTTATATGTCCAAACATGTGAGATTATGGGACGATTATTGAATGAATTACGTCGTATGTTAGTTATGGTGGGTAGTAAAGAACGAGGATCATCATCATCGATGGAGGCTGAGAAGAAGGAACAAGAAGATGCCACCAAGGTACTAATTATTGGAAGGTTATGTCACTTGTTGAAGTTCCGATTGAAGTCATTACCAACCTTATTAGATCCAAAGTCTTCACCGGCGGTTATGCTAGCGGCAGGATCGGGCGTAGGTGGAGGCAAAAGTCATAGTGGTATGATCACATTGATGGAATTGAGCAGTTCATTTGACTTGGCAGATGATGATGACGATGGATTAATTAGCTTCGATGAGGCCATGGAGGCTATGGAAAGTGCCTTCTCTGGTACACACTTTCACGGTGCCGAGATGGTACGAGATACACTCTTACTTGCGTCGTCATCACCTGGTGGTAGTGGCGTCGGAAATGGCTCATCGTCATCATCAGGGGTTGTAGCGAATGGTTCATATGCATCCTCGTCGAATACCAAATCAACTCCACAGAATGTAACGTTGTCTGAATTGGCATTACTCTCGGCACGTGGATTACGACATGCCCCGTCAGGGGATGAAAGCGCATTAGGCACAGTACAGTCATCCCTCGATGATATTGTTACCCGATGCTTTAAGGATTGGGCACGTGCGGCCTTAACTCCACCGTTGAAATCATTCAAAACGACACTACAAGAAAGTATGACTGTGGCATCGTCTGTATC